>Ga0315289_10000580_pt1 | contig 56392 bp, 51 predicted proteins | sample YL17G11_40_MG_FD_203452 | JGI IMG/M metagenome (GOLD analysis project Ga0315289, IMG submission 203452) | Sediment microbial communities from Yellowstone Lake, YNP, Wyoming, USA - YL17G11_40 | ecosystem: Environmental > Aquatic > Freshwater > Lake > Sediment | place: USA: Wyoming | collected...
AGCTGGTGAATTGGTTCTTCATCCTACGGATGGGGATATACAACTTGATTCGGATTCGAAAACTTCTGAAGGGGACGGTAACGGCATAGCCAAATGGTGGAAGAAGGACGGAGAAAGCATGGAGAAAAGAGAAAGAGGGCGAAACTGGAACTGCAAGATGGATCCCTGGGGAAAGGGATGAAGGGGAAGATTCCTTTCAAACCGGCTTTTTCAGTAGCCTGCTAGAAGGAGCCACCAGAGCGATAGATCTGCAGGATCGGCACCTGATCGACCGAAACCTTATGCTCGAGAAGGCCGCGCTTCTTGGTATAGGCAATCTCCTCCGCCGACTCCCCTTCCATCCCGCGCAGGATGAGCATCAGGTAGTACGGCTCCTGCGAGGCTTTCATCACTGAGAAGTCGGGCAGGCTGCCCGCCACAGGCTCGATGTCCGGCCGCAACAACACCGGGCCGATGATCTCAACGATCCATGGCGCGATCAGCGCCGCCACGTGCGAACCCGCCGGCGCGTGTCCGTTGAGCCACTCCATCGCCTGGCGATAGCTGCTCGCCCAGTCGTCCGAGGCGCCTGACTCCCGAAAGCTATCTCTCGCCCCGTGCAATCCACCTGTCAGTTGGTTGTGGCAGATAGGAAGGAATGGATACATGTGAAGGTTCGCCGGGATCAGGTTCAAGACGGACAGCCCGATCGCAGCTCACTCGGTCAGACCTCCGGCTGCCAGCGTCCTGCGCTCGATCCGCTCGCCGCCTGATCCGTTCCCACTCGGGCGAGCAAGGCTCCGCTTCCCCCACGGCGCTGATCTGCACACCCATCCACAGTAGCCCGCGTTCCAAGAGAACCCCACCCCGGAGGGAGGGTCCGGCACCGGTGTGTGCAGTTCACCATGCACGTCTCCCATCAATAGCCCGCAGCGCGGCTCACGGGTTCACCGTCGCGGCGTCAGCCTCCCGGCCTATCGGGGACTCGGCGGAAGCCTTCTTCCGACCTGCCGCGCCGCCGCAAGCACGCTGTATGTCCCGACAATGGCGGCATTCATTGCTCGCTTGCGCGCCATGAGCCAGCGTCGACCCTGGGCGTACCGTTCGGCGACCTCGGTATCCTCCGAGAACTGCTGCTGGAATCCGGCTCCGCTCTTGCTCGACTCGTACCACCGAAAGCACGCCTGGGGAGCCTGGATGTAGACCGGATCTCCCCGCCGCGCGAGCCTCAGCCAGAGGTCGTAGTCAAAGGCGAAGTGCAGCGACGGATCCAGGTACCCGATCTCGTCCAGCACCGGACGACGCCAGAAGACCGTCATCTGGCTAATGAAGTTCTCGGTGAGCAGTGACCCATAGGAGTACCGTTGAGAGCGCAGGTGCTTGTACAGCTCGACGCCGCGTCGGATGCGGCGATCGCTCTCGTCGATGATCTGGCAACGGCCGTGGATCCACTCCACATCCGGGTGCTCCCGAAACACCCTCGCGATCCGCTCCAGAGCGCCCGGTAGGAGGACGTCATCGCTGTTGAGCCATCCTACGATGTCTCCGCGGCAGCGCCCGAGCCCCTTGTTGATAGCATCAGCCTGGCCTTGATCCGGTCCGCTGGACCACTCGAGTGACGCTTCATACTCCCGCAAGATCGTCAGCGTGCCATCCGTACTCCCGGCATCTACCACCAGGTACTGAAGATCGAACTCGCCTCGCTGTCCCAGGACGCTCTCGATGGTTCTACGAATGAAGCGCACGTGATTGAGAGAAGGCGTCACGATGGAGAACCGAATCCGCGCAGGTGGGGCTGGCGGCACGGTAGTCGGGAGATCTGGTGGCCGCCTCAAGCTCGCGACCCCACGGGCGACCTTTGTGCCATGCCCGTCCTGTTCACCCGCCGCTGCAGGACGTTCGAGCCAAAGACTCGAGCCCTCTCAGGCAGTGTGGGCACGGCATCGCTCGGGAGCCCGTTCGGGTGGTCGGCCCGGACGACGCAGCATCCGACATCAGCCAGGCGCTGGCCGCGCGGTGTCCGCCACAGGAACGCGTCGCCGATCAGCCCGCCCACCAGGATCGCCAGAGTCACAAGGGATCTCAGCGGCCGAACGTTGCCCCGGCCCCGGCGCGCGCGTCCTTTCATGTCTAGCCGCGTTCCCTCTCGCACCTGCCCCGGAGCGACTCGCCCTGACTCCACATCACAGATTCGCCGCTTGCTGGGCCTGGGCACCAAACAGGGTCCGCAGATACAAGCGCCAGACGACGGCGGCAGGGAGCGCCAGCAACGCGGCCTCAGCCAGGAATGATGGTAGGTCACTCAGGTGCAGACGAATACCCAGCCGGTAGATGGCCGCCGCCTGAACCCTGAGCGTCGCCCGAAGCATTGCCTTGAGCCGGCGTGCCCGCAAGGCTGAGGAACTGACGCGATACAGGACGGTCACTTCGTCCAGCGTGGCAAGCCGGCCGTGCCGGGAAAGCTCCAGCCACAGGTAGTAGTCCTCCGCATAGGCGAACTCCGCTCGATACCGCAATCCAGCCGACAGCAAGACTGCGCGGCGGAACATGACCGTCGGATGCAGCAGAGGGTTGGCGCGCAGCAGTGAACCGGTGACCGCGGTCCGGCGCACCTTCCCGAGGCTTCGGCCGGCAGAGTCGATGTAGGCCAGGCTGGTGCCGAGGACGACGAGTTCGGGGTGCTTCTCCAGGTAGCCAACTTGCCGCTCGAGCCGGTCCGGGAAGGCGATGTCATCCGCGTCCAGCCGGGCGATGTACGCCCCGCGGCAGGCTTCGAGTCCATGGTTGAGCGCGGGGACGATCCCCTGGTTGGTGGGCAAGCGTAGCACGCGAAACCGGGCGTCGACCTGTGCAGCCCGCTGCATGATCTCGGCCGAGGCGTCGCTCGATCCGTCGTCGACCAGAATCACCTCGAAGTCGGTTAGCGTCTGCCGCCGCAGGCTCGCAAGCATCTCGTCCAGATATGCCTCGGCGTTGTAGACCGGCGTGAGAACGGAGACTAGAGGGGGAGCGTCCGAGGTGTTCATCCGTCGCGCGCCTCGGTTGGCGCGTCCTGTTCGGTCGGCGCGGTGGGTAGCCTGCTCAGCGTCCGCAGGATCTCGGGACCGCCCAACCTCAGGATTCCAGCAAACCCCCAGGTGAGCAGAACGACGTAGTTCAGCGCCTGAAGGCTCAAGGCCAGCAGGACAGCAGGCTCACGGGCAACCCCATACGATCCGATCACCGACGCTGCCACCCACTGAAACACGCCGATCTGGCCTGGGGTCAACGGGACCGCGCTGGCGATACCCAGCGCCGCCAGCATTACAAGTGCCGCCGAAAGGGAGATGCTCGCGCCCAGCGCCCGGGCGACCAGCATCGTCGCGCCCGCATCCGCGAGCCACACTGCCAAGGTCAGGGCCAGGTACAGGAGCATGCGGCCAGGATGTCGGATGCTGACCAACCCTTCAAAGAAGCGGTCCAGCCAGCGGCGGCGAAGACGTCCGAAGGGCGACGTCAGGCGAGGGATCGCCTCGAGTCTCGATGCCAGCCGATCCCACACCGGCGGGACAGCCAAGAGGCCAATCAAGGCGACCAGTGAGGCGGCGGCCAGCACCGCCAATCCTCGCGACAAGACGACCGGGATCGCTGGATGTCCAACCAGGGCCGTGCCTCCGACCACGACCAGGAAGCCGGCGTCCATCACGCGCTCGGCCAGCGTGGTAGCCAGAGCGAACGTCCCGCCCATCCCGGCGCGTCGGCCGATCAAGAAGGACCGCCCGAGGTCACCTGCCCGCATCGGCAGGATGCTGTTGCCGAGGTACCCGACAGCCATGATCCAGAAGGTCAGCCCGAAGGGCACGTGTCCTGCGGCGGAGAGCAGCACGCGCCAGCGTGCAGCCCGCACCAGCAGGTTGGCGCTGCCCAGGATGAGGGCCAGACCCAGGAGCGACACGTTCGCCTGCCGGATGACGTCGCCCAGCTGCCCAACATCCACACCCCGAAAGGCGAGTGCCAGGAAGCCGACAGCCAGAACGGCCCCCAGGATGACCCGGGCGGCGCGCCAGACGTGCCTGCGGCGGTCAGTGGATGGCATGCGAACCACGCAGGATTCGACCTAGTCCGGGGTGACCCTGTGGGCGCCGGCGTCGGGCAGATCGACACGGCGGAAAGCGGCCAGCTGCTCGGCCAGCAGGCCGAGCATCGCCGTCAGTAACCCAGTGAGGATGAGCAGCATCGCCGCGCCGCTCATGCCCCGGCCGGCGAGCAGAAAGGGAACCGCCCAGCCGACGCCCACCAGCAGCAGAACCACTGCCACGGGCAGGAAGATCTTCAGGGGTCGCAGTCCCATGACGACATTCACGATCTCTACCAGCGTTTCCACCGCCGTCATGGTGCTGATCGTGCTCCGCCCTCCCTGACGCGGACGGGTTTCGACGGGCACCTCCACCACGCGCAGGTCCAGGTTCAGGTGCATCAGGGTGATCACATCCGAGAACGCCATCGATCCCGGGCACCACGGGATCAGCCGCCGGACCAGGTCCGTCCGATAGAGCTTGAAGCCCGAGTTCAGGTCCTGGATGCGGACCGGGAACAACATCCGGGCAATGAGTCGAATCAGGCACTTGCCGAGACGACGGTAGGCGCCGGACGTGTCGTTGACCACGCGCGCTCCGACGACCAGGTCGGCATCCTGCGCCTGCATGGCCTCGAGCAGGCGTGTTACATCCTCCAGACGATGCTGTCCGTCCGCGTCGAGGGTAACGGCGAAGGGGGTGTCGACATGGTACAGGCCCGTCTTGAGCGCGTTGCCGTAGCCGCGGTTGGCGCGGTGGCGGTAGGCTGTCAGGCGGGGATGACTTGCGTGGCTTGCCAGGACCTTCTCGCTGCCGTCGGTGGAACCGTCATCGACGACGATCAGCCGCCAACTCTCCCGGCTGCACATGTCCAGCCATGCCGGAAGGTTCGCTTCGAGCGACGTGCTCTCGTTGTAGGCTGGGATCACAAGGGTCAGGATGTCGTCCATGGAAGGTTCCAGAAGGGCGATGCGCAGCGATTGTACAGCAGAACCACGCGGAGGACCCTCCGCCGCCAATAAAAAAAGCCGGGCGCTCGCGCGCCCGGCAGCCGGCACCGTAGGTTTCAGACGACTTCGACGCTGACCGGCAGCATCCGCTCAAGGACGCGCTCCAGCGCCATGGTGTGGCTGCACACGCCCCGCCGCACGAAGAAGTCGCAGTCGCACTTCCAGGTGCCGCTGCTGAACTCCACCGAGTGCGGGTTGTTGTCACCGTCAAACGTCGCCCGGAAAGACTCAATCCGAATGCGCTCTCGCTCCTCGGCGTAGCGCTTGGCCTTCTCGATCTTGCCAATCATCCCATAGTCCATGGCCTCTCCTTTCCAGGTTCAGCGTAAACAAGAAGGCACGCGGGGTGCTACCCACGTGCCTCGGGACTTCGCTCGCTCAATTGTGCGGTAACTCCGCGCATAGCGGGGCATCTCGCAGCCGGAAGTACCCTCAGTATAGGCCACCCGCCGGTACCTGTCAACGGACGGATTCACTACGCCCGGCCGACGACGGTCACCCCAAACTCACCCTTCCCCAGCCGACGCCACCAGCCGGCGCTTCACCCTCCGATGAAGGACATCTCCACTTTGGGATCCTTGGACGTGGCCGACGAGCGGATCTCCGAGTAGCGGTCGTCCCGGTGGGTCCATAGACCGCTGATCGACCGGGCAATGGCCTCATCCGACTGCCCGCCGCGCAGCAGGGCGCGCAGGTCGTGCCCCCGGGCGGCGAACAGGCAGGTGTACAGCGAGCCATCGGCCGAGAGGCGCGCCCGAGTGCAGCCGCGGCAGAACGGGCGGGTGACCGAGGCAATCACACCGATCTCGCCCGCCCCGTCCTGGTAGCGCCAGCGCCCGGCAACCTCGCCGTCATAGTTGGCCGCCACCGGCTCAAGCGGGTGCGCGGCGTGGAGTCGAGCCAGGATCTCGGCCGCCGGGAGGACGTCGTCCATGCGCCAGCCGTTCGTTTGGCCAACGTCCATAAACTCGATCAAGCGCAGGATGTGGCCGCTACCCCGGAAATGCCGGGCCATCGGCAGGATGCTGTCCTCGTTCACCCCGCGTTTGACAACCATGTTGACCTTGATCGGGCTCAACCCGGCGGCGGCGGCCGCCTCGATTCCCTCAAGCACGCGCCGGACGGGGAAATCAGCGTCGTTCATCCGTCGGAACACGTCGTCATCTAGCGAGTCGAGGCTGACCGTGACCCGTTGCAGGCCGGCGTTGCGCAACAGGGACGCCTGAGATTCCAGGAGGGCGCCGTTGGTCGTCAACGTCAGGTCCAGCTCCCCGAGATCCGCCAGCATGCGCACCAGACGCTCCAGGTGGCGACGCACCAGCGGCTCTCCGCCCGTCAGCCGCACCTTCTGGACCCCCAGCGGCTGCATCACCCGCACCAGCCTGGCAATCTCCTCGAAGGTCAGCAGCTCCTGGCGGTCGAGAAACTGGTAGTCGCGCCCGAACATCTCGCGCGGCATGCAGTAGACGCAGCGGAAGTTGCAGCGGTCGGTGACCGACACGCGCAGGTCGCGCAGCGGACGCTGAAGCTGATCGATCGGGGAGTTCGCCGGGGATGCCGGGCTTGACATGCGGATCACCTGCACCAGAGGCCGCCAGCAGCACGATCCGGCAGGCCGGGGCTCACGCGCCCCGGGAAAAGATTCTAGCACGCCCCGGCGGTGCGCCCGGAGAGGGCCTGCCGTCAGCCGGGTATCAGGAACGGCAAGGCTGGGGCGGTATAATGCCCTCAGCCTGGAGGCGGGTGAGGGGTATGGACGACAAGGGCTCGCGCAGCATCATCCCCAAGAGTGGCGGCGTGTTCCATGAGCTGGCCCTGCGCATCAAGCTGATCGTGCGCCTGATGGGCGACCGGCGAGTGAACCCGCTGGTCAAGCTGCTCCCGGTGGGCGCCCTGGCCTACTGGATCATCCCCGACATCGCTCCCGGCCCGATCGATGATGCGCTGCTCATCTGGCTGGGCACCTATCTGTTCGTCGAGTTGTGTCCGCCGGAGGTTGTCAAGGAGCACATGCACGCGCTCACGTCGGTCATCGACGGGGAATGGCGCGAGGTTCCTCCCGGGGACCAGCCCCGGATCGAGCCTCCGCAGGGGTCCTGAACTCCCGGGACCGAGATGTACGCAGGGCGCCCCGACGGGGCGCCCTGGTTGTTTCTCTCCCGTTTGCCAGGCTCGCCTGCAGCGCGGGCCCGACGCGTCCGCTGCGGACCCCCTTCACGCGTCCCTGGAAGTGGCAGGCTGCGGCACGACCGTCCCCGAGAGGTCGTAGGGCAGCGCACCAGTGATACGCACCGGAACCATCGCGCCAACCGGCGCCTCGCCCTCCACAATGACCATCCCGTCGATCTCGGGGGCATCGCGGTACGAGCGTCCCAACGACAGGCCGTCGCCCTGGCCTTCGATTAGCACCGGAAGCCTCCGGCCCACAAATGATTGGTTCTTGTGCAGCGAGATCGACTGCTGCAATGCCATCAACCGGTCGCGACGATCGTCCTTCACGGCCGACGGAACCGGGTCGCCCAATGGCTCGCTCGTCGTGCCGGGCTCAAAAGAGAACGTGAACGCGCCCACGCGGTCGAAGCGCATCTCTTCCACGAAGTCCAGCAGCGCCTTGAACTCCACCTCGGTCTCACCCGGGTACCCGACGATGAAGGTCGTTCTCAGCGCCAGGTCGGGCATCGCCCGGCGCATCGTCTCGATCGTCCGATGGACCCAGTCGACGTTCGCCGGGCGGCGCATGCGGCGCAAGGTGTCCGGGTGGGCATGCTGCAGCGGCATGTCGAGGTAGGAGACCAGGCGCGGATGGGCCGCCAGCGTGTCGATCAGTCGCGGGGTTACATAGCCGGGGTAGGCATACAGGATGCGGAACCAGTCAACCGACGGCGCCGCCCGAAGCAGATCCTCGAGCAGGATCGCCAGTCCATCCTTGACCCCCAGATCCCAGCCGTAGTCCGTGGTGTCCTGCGCGATCAGGTTGATCTCGTGCACTCCCTGGCGGTCCAGCGCGGTGGCCTCCTGCAGGATGGCGTCCGGTGTCCGGCTGACGGCCGTGCCCTTGATCAGCGGAATGGCGCAGAAGGCGCAAGGACGCCGGCAGCCATCGGCGATCTTCAGGTAGGCGCTGGCGCCCTGCACAGCATGGCGTGGGATCCCCGGCCGATCCATCACCACCGGTCCCGGATCGGGCAGATGGTAGACGGGCTTCGGACTCCCGCCCTGGCGCAGCTCCCGGACGACCTCGACCACATCCGCCCAGCGGCGCGTGCCCAGCACGCCGTCGACGCCTGGCGCCTGGGCAATCACCTCTGCGCCGTAGCGCTGTGTCAGACACCCGGCAGCCAGCAGGAGCTGGCCAGGACGCTTGGCCTCGGCGAGCTCCCGCAGGACGCGGAGTGATTCCTCCTTGGCCGGGCCGATGAATCCGCAGGTGTTGACGATGACGACGTCGGCCCGTGAAGCGTCGGCGGTTGCGGCGTAGCCGGAGGTCTGCAGCAGCGCTGTCATCGACTCCGAGTCGACGGTGTTCTTGGCGCATCCCAGCGACACGACGTGGAAGCGGGGTTTGCCCACTCAGCCTCCGGGGGTCGGCGTGGGGGTGGCCGTCGCCGCGCCGAACGGTGTCGCCGTCACCGGCGGCGTGGCGGTCGGAGTCGGGGTGATGACGCCGTCCGGCGCCCAGATGCGGAGCACAGCTTCTCCGAACTCGCCCATCAGGCCGGTATCCGCGCCCTGGTAGAAGGCGCGCACGCCGCCGCCATTTCCGACCGTCACTTCGATGGACGTCCATCCCTGGTATTCGAGGATGTCGCCGGGAGCGGCCCGTCCGGAATACTGCTCGGCGCCATCCACAAGGACGCGCAGCCAGGAGCGGCGCTCAATGACCAACTGCACGTTCACCCGTCCAGACGAGGCCAGGATCGGCGGTGGCGCCAGCGTGGCGGTCGCTGCCGGCGCCAGTGCCTCCGGCGGCTGGACCAGCCCCTCCGGAAGCAGCGCAGTAGGCGTCGCTGTCGCATCGGCGCCAGGCGTCGGCAGCACCAGGCCGGGGGCCTCAGCCGCTTCGAGCGTCCGCTCCCGGAACCCGGCCATCAGGCGGCCGACGCCCCAGCCCAGCACGCCCATGACCCCCAGCACAACCAGCGTGGCGATCACCAGGTCCGCCGAGATCCAATGTGGCCGGCGGACGGGGACGTCCCCAGCCGGAGGCGTGGCGGCGGGTCGAGCAGCAGATGCGGCCTGGACGGGTGGTGCACGCCGCGCTTGCAGCACGTCGACGTACTGCAGCAGGACCGCGTCCGCGTCCAGGCCGAGGAAGTCAGCGTAGTTGCGCAGGAATCCGCGAGCCTGCACCGGCGAAGGCAGCGAATCCCACGCTTCCCGTTCGAGGGCTTGCAGGTGGTGGGTACGAATGCGGGTGGCGCGCTCGGCTTCCTCGAGCGTCAGCCCGAGGCGCTCGCGAGCGTCGCGCAACGTCTGCCCGATGGCGGCCATAGGGTGCGAAGGATCGTCGGCGCGCCGGCCGAAGGGCTAGGCCTCCGGGGCCTCGTCCGGCTCGGCGGCCTCGCCGCGCTTCGACTTGCGCGCCTTCCGCTCAGCCTCATCCTCCGCCTTCTCGGCGGCTTCGAGGTCGGCCGAGAGCTCGGCGAAAGCCTCGGCCTCGCGCTCGCGCACCTGGGCGGCCGCCGACTCGGCGAAGGCTGTCTCGGGCGCCTCACCCTCACGGTGCACGACGATGGTGATACTGGGAACCAGGTCAATCGTCAGGCGCAGGTTGGCCTTGTGCACGCCCAGCGCCTTGATCGGCTGGCAGTCGATCTGGCGCTTGTCGACCTTGGCTCCGGTGGCTTGCTCGATCGCTTCCGCCAGCATGCCCGGGGTGATCGAGCCGTACAGCTTGCCGGTCTCCCCGGCCTTGACCGGGAAGACCAATTGCAGGCCGTTGAGGCGCTCGGCGATGGCGCCCAGCTCCTGGTTCAGCCGGACGCGCTGTTCGGTGGCCGACGACCGGATGCGCTCCACCTGCTTGAGCGCGCCGGGCGTGGCCAGCACAGCCAGGCCCTGCGGCAGCAGGAAGTTGCGGCCATAGCCGTCGGCGACCTTCTTCACGTCGCCGGCTCGTCCCAGTTTGTAGACGTCTTTCAGGAGAAGTACGCGCATGGGGATCAAGCCCTTTCTGCAAGATGCGGCGCCTTCAGCGGCGCCGGTCGGGACGAAGGGTACAACGCCCCGCGGCCGTCATTCTACCAGACGCCCGCCTTCGCGTGAAGGCCGCTCCGGGAGCATCAGCTTCTCCATCACCACCCCATCCTCGCCGTTGCGGTAGTAGCGCGGCCAGATGTCGATCTGCTGGTAGCCGGTCTGGTCGTACAGCGTGCGGGCGCCCAGGTTCGAGCGGCGCAGTGTCAGCCGCACCCGCGGCGTGCCCAGGTCGATCTCGCACCGGTCAAGCAGCCGGTGGGCGATCCCCTGGCGCCGACGATCGGGGTGCACCCCTAGGGTGGCGATCCAGCCCAGCCCCTCGTGGCGCCGGCGGTCACCGACGACGAACCCCGCCGCCACGCCGTCCTGCATCGCCATGAGGCGCACCGTCTCAGGAAACGTCAACGCCGCCAGGACATCGATCCATGGCCAGGAATCGCCCGGAAAACAGAGCTTCTCCAGTTCCCACCCGGCGCGCAGGCCGCGCCAGGTCGCCGGAACCACGGCGACCGGCGCGACCTGCTGAGGGTCGGCGGCCAAGGTACGGGCTTACTCCTTCAACTTGAGGAAGTTCGTCAACAGGCTTGTGAACTCCATCGGGAAGATGTACTTGGTCGAGGCGCCGGCCCCGATGGCCTTGAGCGTCTCGAAGTACTGCAGCGTCATCGTCTTCTGGTCGATGGCCTTGGCGGCGCCGAAGATCCGCTCGAGCGCCACGGCGTAGCCTTCGGCCCGCAGCGACTGCGCCAGCTTCTCACCCTCGGCCTTGAGGATGTTGGCCTGCTTGTCGCCCTCGGCCTTGAGAATCGCCGCCTGCTTCTCGCCTTCGGCGACGTTGATGGCCGCCTCACGCGTGCCGGTCGACTCCGTCACCACGGCGCGGCGCACGCGCTCGGCCGTCATCTGGCGGTTCATCGCCTCCTGCACTTCGCGCGGCGGGATGATCTCGCGGATCTCGACGTTGGTTACCTTGACGCCCCAGCGCTCCGTCACCTCATCCAGCTTGGTGCGCAGGACCTGGTTGATGTGCTCGCGCTGCGACAGGACGTCGTCGAGCGGGATGCCGCCGATCACCGAGCGCAAGGTGGTGGTCGCCATGTACATGGCGGCGGCCTCGAAACTGCCGACCTGCAGCACGGTGTTCGCCGAATCGACAACCTTGTAGTACCAGACGAAATCGATGGCGATCGGGGCGTTGTCCTTGGTGATCGACGTCTGGTGCGGGATCTCACGCACCTGCTCGCGCAGGTCGACCCGCACGCCGCGGTCCAGGATCGGGATCAGGAAGACGATCCCCGGGCCGCGCTGGCCGACGCAGCGGCCCAGACGGAAGACCACCAACCGCTCATACTCCTGCACGATGCGGATGGCCCCCAACAGCAGGACCATGGCGAACAGGACAACGATGCCGATGCCGCACAAGGCCAGGGTCAGATCCATGTTTGCCTCCCTACGAGGTGGCGGCCGATTCCCCCGGAATCGGTTCCACGAGCAGTACGAGGCCGTCGCGGCCCCGCACACGGACGGCCGTACCCACGGCCACAGGCGAATCGCTTCGGGCGCTCCACAGTTCACCGCCGACATACACCGATCCCATAGGCTCGAGGGAGGTGCGCACTTCGCCCACCTGCCCCAGAATCGCCTCGGGATCGTGATGCGGCGCGGCGCGCTGGGCGAGTACCCCTCGCCCGACCGCAACCCAGAAGAAGCCCACGGTCAACACCGATACGCTAACCGCCAGCAGCGGATGGACGGCCGGGCGCCCCGCCTGCATCCCGAACAGGAAGGCCGAGCCGGCGCTGAGCAGCAGGGCGGAGAGAACCAGCCAGACCTGCATGCGGCGCGTGCGCAGCGCCACGAAGAACCCCACGACGCCGAGCCCGATCACGAGCAGCGCCCACAGGTCGATGGGCACACGCAGCGTGCCCACGCCGGCGAGGATCAGCACCGTCATCGCAGCGATTTCCAGCAGCCCCGTCCCCGGGGAAACCAGCGCCATGGCCGCCAGCCACACACCGGCCATCAGCATCAGGTACACCAGGTTGGGGACCCACAGCGTGTCCGTCGGCTCCATCGCTCACCGTCCTGCGTTGCGTCCCTCTCAGTCTACGACACCTGCCGGCAGCGGGGCGTCATCCGGCCGACATCCAGCGGACGCTCAAGGGCCATCGGCCTGTCAGCCGCGCTGCCAGCTCGAACGCTTGTTCGGTGGGCTACAGGGCCTTCTCGTACACCCGGTAGGTCTTGTAGACCGTGCCCCCGAGCATCCGGATCGCCCGGTTCATCATCTCGTTGCTCTCCAGGATCCAGCTCATCTCGGCGTACTTGTAGCCCTTGGGCACCGCCGCCTTCGCCGTCTCAAGGTACATCAGCCCATCCACCCCCTTGCCGCGGAACTCCGGCAGGACGCCCAGGGCCAACACGCGCAGCCAGTCGTGCCGCTGCCGCACCTTCCAGTGCCACAGCATCTTGAGCATGGTCAGCGCCTCGGGCGTCGACGGGCGAGGATAGGCCAGCCGCAGCGGCTCGTTCATATCCGGCAGCGTCAGCCCGAAGCCGACCGGCTCCCCTTCACACTCGACCACAATCACCAGTTCCGGATCGATCAGCGGCTTGAGCTGCTCCGCCAGGCGGTCGAACTCAGGGTCGGTCATTGGGACGAACCCCCAGTTGCGCTCCCAGGAGGTGTTGTAGATCTTCTTCACGAATTCGACCTCGTGATCGAAGCGTTTCATGTTGATGCGCCGGACATGCAGCTTGCCGCGATCTAGCACCTTGGCCGCGACCCGCTCCAGCTTCTCCGGCTTGTTGCGCACGAAGTCGGCGATGGCCAGCGAATAGGCCCACAGGTTCATGGCCGTCTTGTAGCCGGCCGAGTCCAAGTAGCCCATGTAGCGCGGGGGGTTGTAGGTCATCAGCATGCGCGGCGCATCGTTGAAGCCATCCACCAGCAGGCCGACCTCGTCGTTGGTGGAAAACTGCGCCGGTCCCAGGATCGTGGCATGGCCTGCCTGGCGCGCCCAGCCCTCCGCCGTCGACAGCAGCGCTGCGGCTGCCTCAGGGTCGTCCAGGACCTCAAAGAACCCGAAGAAGCCCGTGTTGAGTTGCTGGAACTGGTTGTACAGGTCGTTGGTGAAGGCGGCAATGGTTCCCACCACCTGCTCCCCACGCCTGGCCAGGAAGTACTCGGCGCGGGCGTGCTGGAAGAACGGACTGCGCGCCCGGTCCAGGAAGCTCAGCCGCTCCGAGATCAGCGGAGGGACCCAGTACGGGCTGTCACGGTAGACCTGCCAGGGCAGTTCGATGAACTGCCGCAGATCCGCGTCCGTGTGAACCGGGGAAACCTGTACGTGTGCCATCTGCCGCTCCGCACCCAGGGGTGAACGGATTATACAGCCAGGTACGGCGCCAAGAGCTCCGCTGCGACGGAGGTGGTATGATTCCGACCCGGGGCCATCGATGAGCCATTCCTACCCGATCCTCTTCGCACTGGGAACGCTGGCCGGGCTGGGATGGTTGCTGCTGATGGACCCTCAGCGTCGGGCGGGCGGTGCGCGCCGGGATCCGGATGCGGCGGCCCGGTTGCGGCTCGATGCCGGGTTGGCGGCACTTGCCACCGGCCTGGTCGGCGCCCGGCTGGGCTACGTCGCCGCTCACGCAGGGTATTTCGCAAACCACCTCGGTGAGGCCTTCGTCCTGTCCGCCGGAGGCCTCAGTTGGGTCGGGGGTGCGTTGGGAGCACTGACGGGCGTGGCGGCGCTGGCTGCACTCCGCCGCTCGTCAGCCTGGGTGCTGGCAGACGCCCTGGCGATCCCGGCTGCCCTCCTCGCCGCCGCCAGCTGGACCGGCTGCCTGCTCGACGGCTGCGGCTTCGGACGCCCCCTCCCCGCGGCCGCTACGTCTCCATTCGCCTCCGACTTCTTCCACAGCCGCTTGCCGCGCTGGCCCACGCAGCTGCTGGGCGCATTGGCCTGCTTCAGCCTGGCCCTTGGGCTCCTGGCGCTCGAGCCGCGCGGGCTGCGCCCCGGCTTGCTGGCCTGCCTGACGCTCACCGGCCTTGGCCTGATGGCGTTGGCCCTTAGCTTCACCCGCGGCGACCCGCTGCCCTTGTGGGGCGGCGTGCGTCTGGACGCCCTTGGCGCAGCGGCCGTCGCCGTCCTGGGCATCGGGGGCACCGTGCTCCGGCTGCGGTCGAGATCGGCATGAGGCTCCTTCCGCTGGCGCTGGCGCAGTTCAACACACGGCTGGGCGACGTCGACGCCAACCTCGACCGCCATCTGGCGTTCGCCGACGAAGCCCGGCGCCAGGGCGCCGAACTGGTCATCTTCCCCGAGCTCTCCTTGACGGGTTACGTCCTCCAGGACCTGGCCGTCTCCGTTGCCCGCCGGCCTGAGGCGGATGATCCAACCTTTCGGCACCTGCTGCAGGCCAGCCAGGAGATCGATCTGCTGGTTGGATTCGTTGAGGCCGAGCAGCGCCACCGCTTCTACATCTCCAGCGCCTACCTCTCGCGCGGCCAGGTGGTCCACGTCCACCGCAAGGTGTACCTGCCGACTTACGGCCTGTTCGATGAGGGCCGCTTCTTCGCCTGGGGCGATCGTGTGCGCGCCTTCGACACGCGCTTCGGCCGCATGGGCGTGCTAGTTTGCGAGGACTTCTGGCACGCCTCCCCGCCCTATCTGCTGTGGCTCGACGGCGCCGACGTGCTGCTCTTTACCTCCGCCTCCCCCGGGCGCGGCATGACCTCCGAACCGCGGCTCGAGACCGCCCGCTGGGTCGAGCAGATCAATCAGGCCTACGCCAGCCTGTTCACCTGTTTCGTCGCGCATGCCAACCGCACCGGCTTCGAGGATGGTCTGAACTTCTGGGGTGGCTCGACCGTCTTCGACCCCGACGGCACGCTGCTGGCGCGTGCCCCGTACCATGAAGAGGCGTTGACGCTGGTCCGTCTTGACCTCGAGCAGCTCCACCGAACCCGCGCCCGCCTTCCGCTGCTGCGGGACGAGCGGACCGCGCTGATGGCCCGCGAGCTCGAGTGCATTCTGCGCCGCGACGCCGGATCCTCGACGCTGGGAGTCTAGAGAGAACCGCCATGACTGAATCAGCACCGTCCCTGGAGATCAACGTCGACCTGGTACGCCGGATCCTGGTGGACTTCGTGCGCACGGAGATCACCCGCGCTGGCTTCTCGCGCGCCGTCCTGGGATTGTCCGGCGGCCTCGATTCCGCCCTGGCCTGTTACCTGGCCGCCGAAGCCCTGGGTCCGGAGAACGTCCTCGCCGTCCGGATGCCGTACCGCACCTCGTCCCCCGACTCGATGGAACACGCCGCGCTGGTCATCCGCCAGACCGGCGTCCGCGAGCTGACCGTTCCGATCACGCCGATGGCGGAGCCGATCCTGGCCGACGTCCCCGAAGACCAGCCCATCCGCCGGGGCAACATCCTGGCGCGGCTGCGGATGATCGTGCTCTACGACCAGTCAGCGGAATTCCAGGGTCTGGTGGTCGGAACCGGCAACAAGACCGAGATCCTGCTTGGCTACACCACGCTGTACGGCGACTCGGCCTGCGGCTTGAATCCGCTCGGCGATCTGTACAAGACGCAGGTTCGGCAGCTGGCGCGGGCGATGAACGTGCCCGAGGGAATTGTGGCCAAGCCTCCGAGCGCCGATCTGTGGGCCGGCCAGACGGACGAGGAGGAACTGGGGTTCACCTACGCGCGGGTCGATCCGCTGCTGATGCTTCTGGTCGACGGCCGCTATGCACCGGAATCGTGCGTCGAGGCCGGATTCGACCGCGCCTTCGTTCAGGCCGTACTGGAACGCATCCGGCGCAACCAGTTCAAGCGCGTCCTGCCCCCGATCGCCAAGTTGAGCAACCGGACCGTCGGCTACGATTTCCTCTACCTGCGGGACTGGGGGACGTAGCGCCTGCCCGCGCCCGGCGCCGGCCTGCGATACCTCGCCGCATGCGACTCCCCACCGCGCTTCGCCATCGCCGCTACCGCCTGCTGTGGATCGGCCTGATGATCTCGGTCACCGGCACACGCATGCAGTCGGCCGCCGTGCTGTGGCATGTGCACGAGATCAACGAACAGCCGATCGCCCTGGGCGGGGTCGGGCTGGCAAACATCCTGCCGATCCTCGTGCTATCACTGGTCGCCGGCGTCGCCGCCGATTCCGTCAACCGGCGCCGGTTGATGTTTCTGACCCAAACGTCCCTGGCGCTTCTGGCGGCGCTGCTGGGCTGGCTGACGATGACCGGCAACGTGGCGCTGTGGACGATCTATGCCATCACCTCCCTGAGTTCCGGCGTGGCCACCTTCGACATGCCCGCTCGGCAGGCTATGGTCCCAAGCCTGGTGGCGCGCGAGGACCTGACCAACGCCTTCAGCTTGAACTCGATCGCTTACCAGTTCGGATCGATCGCCGGGCCGGCACTCGGCGGGCTAGTGATCGCCCGGGCCGGCATCGCCTACGCCTACTGGATCAATGCCCTGTCGTATGCCGCCGTGCTGGTGGCCTTGGTGCTGATGGGGCGCGTGGCCCAGCAGGGCGAGCTCGACTCGGCGGCGCTGGCACTGGCGCGCCGTCAGCCGTTCGGCGCCTTCCTCAAGGCCGCCGGTGAGGGTGTGCGCTTCGTCATCGGGCACACAATCATCTTCCCCAACATGCTGCTTGACTTCCTGGCGACCTTCTTCTCTTCCGCCACAGCACTGCTCCCCATCTTCGCCCGCGATATCCTGGCGGTCGGGGCGGTGGGCTATGGCTGGCTGGTGGCCGCTCCGTCGATCGGCGCCGGCGCGGTGGCGGGGATCCTGGCGTTCTCCGGCCCGATCCGCCGCCAGGGGAAGGCCCTGCTGACCGCCGTCGCCTGCTTTGGGCTGGCAACGGTAGCCTTCGGCCTGTCTCGGGCATTCTGGCTTACGTTTTTGTCTCTGGTCATCGTCGGCGGATCCGACGGCGTCAGCACGATCATCCGAAATACCATCCGCCAGCTGCTCACGCCCGACCGGCTGCGAGGGCGCATGACCAGCGTCAACCAGATGTTCTTCATGGGCGGGCCGCAGCTGGGGGAACTGGAGGCCGGCCTGGTGGCCCAGGCCTTCGGTGCGCCGATCTCGGTTGTGAGCGGCGGCATCGGCTGCCTGCTGACGCTGGGCTGGGTCTCGGCGCGCTATCCCCAGCTCCGGCACTACGATATCGGCGACGCAGCCCCCCCTGTGGACGAACGACGGGCGCCCGCCAGAGCCCGTGAAACATGAAGCCGCCGTGTTCGGGCTATACTGATCCCCGAACGCGACTCCCAAACGGCGGCGCATCAATCCCGAAGCCTGAGGAGATCCCATGAAGCGAGCAGTCAGCATCAGCATCGGTTCGTCCACGCGCGATAAGGCGGTTGAGATGAAGCTTCTCGGGCAGCGCCTCCGTGTCGAGCGAATCGGCACCGACGGCGACATGGAGGCGGCAGCCGGCCTCTTTCGCGACCTCGACGGCAAGGTGGATGCCTTCGGCGTCGGCGGCACTGACCTCGGTCTGCTGGTCGACCGTCGGATGTACAAGCTGCACTCGGTCCAGAAGCTGGTGCGCTATGTGAAGACCACCCCGTATGTCGACGGCGGGGGGCTGAAGAGCACGCTTGAGCTGCAGCTCGGGCCGTTCATCGAACGCCGACTGGGCAAAGCTATTCCGACCAAGCGGGCGTTCATCGCCAGCGCTGTAGACCGCTACGGCATGGCCCGGTCGTTCTCCGAGAGCGGGTACGAGTGCATCTTCGGCGACCTGATGTTCGCCCTGGGGATCCCCATCCCGCTTCGCAGCCTGCGCTCGGTGCGCATCCTGGCCGCATTGCTCATCCCGCTCGTCAGCCGGCTGCCGTTCGAGTGGCTCTACCCCATAGGCAAGGAGCAGGAAGTCCGCAAGCCCAAGTGGCCGGAGTACTTCGAGTGGGCTTCCGTGGTGGCGGGCGATGCCCTGTACATCAAGCGCCGCATGCCGGACTCACTTCCAGGGCGCGTGATCGCCACCAACACCACGACCCCTGCCGACGTCGCCTTCTTCCGCCAGGCCGGCGTGCGCTACCTGGTCTCGTCCACGCCCGTCCTCGACGGAAGGACCTTTGGCACCAACATGATGGAAGCGGCGCTGGTGGCCGTGGCCGGCAAAGGCCGGCCGCTCACCCACGATGAGCTGCGGGGACTTCTGGCTGAGCTCAAGATGGAACCTCAGATTCAGAAGCTGAACTAACGGGCAGCCGGAGTCGGTCGTCGATCGGGAGCAAGCATGCCCCGCACTCGCCTGTCTCCTGAGTTCACCGTGCGGGTGTATCGGGTGGTGCGCGCCATCCCGGCCGGGCGCGTCATGACCTACGGAAAGGTTGCGGCGATGATCCCGCCGCCGTCAGGGACGGACGTGCCGGGCTACGAGCGCGTAAAGGCACGCTGGGTTGGCTATGCCATGGCCGAGTGTCCGGACGACGTGCCGTGGCAACGGGTGGTGAACGCCCGCGGGCGCGTTAGCCTGCGGCCGGGAGAAGGGCCCGAGGTCCAGCGCCTCCTGCTGATGCAGGAGGGTGTTGTATTCGACGAGGCGGGCCGGATCGAACTTGCTGCCTTCGGCTGGGATCCTGGGCCGGAATGGTTTGCTGGGCATCCGGACCTGCTTCCCCCACCGGACGATCCCGGGGGGGGGCCGGAGGGAAGGCTCGAGCCGGTGAGGCTCGACGGGAGGCCGACATGGACGCGATGGTTGTCGCTGGCGGAACCCCGGGACCCGAGGATCCACTCTACCCACTGACCCAGGGACGTCCCAAGGCGCTGCTCGAGCTTGAGGGCCGGCCGATGCTCCAGTGGGTGGTCGACGCGCTGGAGGCGTCTGCGCGGGTCGAGCATGTCGTCGTGATTGGCCCTGGACCTGAACTCGGCTTGCGCTTTGGATCCAAGACAGTCTCCCTGCCCGACCAGGGCGGGATGATCGCCAACGTGCTGTTGGGCCTGAAGACGGTGCGGCAGATGAGCCCCGGGGCCACACATGCGCTGCTGGCAAGCGGGGATATTCCAGCCATCACCCCGGAGATGGTCGACTGGCGGGTGGCGACTGTGGAAGCCGCCGGGGCCGACATCGATTATGCCGTCGTCGAGCGCCAGACGATGGATCGCGTCTTCCCGGGCTCGCGGCGATCCTTCACCTGGCTGAAGGAGGCTGAGGTGTGCGGCGGTGACCTCAACGGTTTGAGCGTGTCCGCGGCATGCGATGAACCGCTGTGGAATGCCCTGGTCGCCTCGCGCAAGAACGCGTTCAAGCAGGCCGCGCTGATTGGATACGACGTACTCTTGTTGGCCCTGCTCCGGCGGCTCACCCTCCGGGATGCCGAGCGGCGCGTGAGCCGCAACCTGGGCCTCAAAGCCCATGTCACGTTGTCCCCGTATGCCGAGGTGGGCATGGACGTGGACAAGCCTCACCAGTTGGAGATGGTCCGCCAGTACCTCCATGCCCGAGGGGCGGCATGACGCTTGCGCGCGTTCTGAACGCGGATGCCCGCTGGTCACAAGCCCTGCGCCGGGCCGAGCAGCCCGGCCCGTTGCGGCTGAGTGCCACACTCCTGGCACATTCCGGCGATTCGTGGTTCTGGGCGCTGGGCCTGGCGGTCGTTGCCTGGCGCGGCGACGCCGCGTGGCGCGCCTGGGCATGGCACGTCTTTCTGGCCGTCGCTGCCCTGGCCGTGTTGGTGATGACCCTCAAGCTGATCATCCGCCGGCGGCGGCCGGCGGGCGATTGGGGGGCGATCTACCGCAACACCGACCCGCACTCGTTCCCTTCGGGCCATGCCGCCCGCGCGGCGATGCTGGCCGTGCTACTGTGCACCTGGGGACCGGCCTGGGCGGCCCCCATCGCCGTGGTGTGGGCACCGCTCGTGTCCGTCGCCCGGGTGGCCCTCGGCGTTCATTACCTGTCGGATGTCGTCGCCGGCGCGCTGCTAGGCCTCTTTGCATCCGGGTTTGCCGTGGCCCTCGCCGCCGCATAGCCCTCTGCCGCAGGGTCTCTCCCGTCCACGTCGCGGGTTCCACCGGTGCCGCCCCTGCATTGGCAGCGCACATCAGCGCCCCAGAGCCCTCTCCGAATCCGTCCTGAGGGAACAAGAAGGGCGGCCTACCCGGCCGCCCCGTCTGAACATGGCCTCCCCAAACGCCTAGCGCAACCCACCCTGCTGCACGACGTAGCTCGCCCAGTCCTGGCCCAGGATGACGATGACATCCAGCGCCGGATCGGATGTCACCGGATGCAGGATCTGGGATTGCGATAGGCTCAGCAGGCTTGCCAGGAACCGGACGGCATACGGGTAGGTGGCGTTCTCGACGATCAGGAGCGACTTGTCGTAGTCCAGCCGATCGGCATTGCCGATCTCCACAATGTTCAACCCCTGCGCTTTGAAGTAGTCGGCGGTCTGCGACGCCAGCCCCTCCATGCCGGAGCCATTGCGCACGGAGATGCGCGCCGCCTCGAGCCGGGCACCTTCGGCAGGGTTCTCCTCCGTCACCGACGGACCGACAGCACTCGTGTTGGTGAAGATCTGATCGCGGAGTTCTCGGATCCTGTCCGGGACCGGCTTCAACACCTGCGCCCCATCCGGCAGGCTTTCTAGCGTCACCTGATCCGGCGGAGCGATCACGCCCTTCTGGATGCCCGCCTTTGGGATCTGCAGCGCCAGCATGCCAAGCGAGACCATCTGGTCGAGGCTCAGGTTGGTCCGGATGCCGGCCGAAAGCTCCTGATACATCGAAGGCGCCTTGGTCAGCAGCGTCGGCAGCATGTCCAGGTCGAGGATCGTGTCGCGCAGAGCCAGGGCTATCTGCTGCTGTCGGTTGGAGCGGTCGAAGTCGCCGCCTTCGGTCTTGCGCGCCCGTGCGTAGGCCAGCGTGTCCGGCCCGTCGAGGTGCTCGCTCTTGCCGGCATACAGCCAGCGGCTCGTCCGCCCAAGCGGCGCGATCTTGACATCCTGCATCACCAGGATGTCGACTCCCCCAATCTCATCCACGATGCGCTCAAACGTGTGGAAGTCGATCACGGCGTAGTACTGGACTGGAACGCCAAGCAGGTTCTCAACCGTCCGCATGGCCAGCCCAGGCCCGGCGCCCGGTACCTTGAACGACTCGCCCTGTGAGTAGGCAGTATTGATTCGGTTGTGCTCAAACCCGGGGATGGCAACCCACAGGTCGCGCGGAATGGACAGCATGCCGGCTGTGCGCGCCACCGGGTCGATGGTCACCAGCATCATCGAGTCAGTACGCGGTGGGCCTTCGTCGGCCAGCCAGTCACGATAGTCCAGCCCCATGAGCAGGATGGTCACCCGGTCGCTGCCGTTCCAGGTGGGGGAGGCGTCCCCCACGTCGGCGATCGGGGTGGGGATCGCCTGCGCCCCATCGGGCCCGCCTGCGGATTGGAAGGGGTTGATCCCCGTGCCGGTCCAGGCCGAAGCCAGGCCGCGCACGGTGGTGAAGACCAGGATGCCGGAGGCGATGGCGGCGACGACAAACGCACCGGCCAGCGCCCGGATCACCCAATCAGGGAAGGCGCTGCTGCGGCGGCGGACGGCTTGCGGCTTTCGGGATCGAGCTCTCAACAATCGCTCCTCAGCCTACGGGCTTCCAAAGGACCGATTGTATCACGCGGGCTCTCGCGGGCCACGGGCCAGTTGCTCCCAGGCAGCGAACTCGGCTTCGAGGCGCGCCTCAAGCTGCGCGTAGCGGGCGCCAAGCTCGCTCACACGCGCCACGTCGGCGCCGGCGGATTCTAGTAGGTTCGCCAGCTCCGCCAACTCCGCCTCCAAGCCGGCGATGCGCTCTTCCGCTTCGCGCATCGCTCCGGCCGACGGATCACGCGGGCGCGGCCTTTCGCGGCGGCGCTCGCCCGCCTCAGCGCCTCGGGCACGCTCCTGTTCCAGCCGGCGCTGCGCGGCATAGGCGGTGTAGTCGCCAGCGAAGACCTCCATGCGCCGCTTCCCGGGGTGAATCGCCCACACCTGAGTCGCCAGAGCGTTGATCAGGTAGCGATCGTGCGAGACCAACAGGATCGTCCCGGGGAAGTCCTGGAGCGCGTCCTGCAGGATCTCCTGCGAGGGCAGGTCAAGATGATTGGTCGGCTCGTCAAGCAGGAGCAGATTGGCGCCTTGCAGGGCAAGTGTGGCCAATGCGACGCGCCCGCGTTCGCCGCCGGACAGCACGCCGATCGTCTTCTCGATCGCCTCACCGGTGAAGAGATAGCGATCCAGGAAATCCCGGCACTGCCCGACCGTCCAACGCGGCGCCGCCTCCTGGATTTCCTGCAGCACCGTGCGGTTCGGGTTCAGGCCCTGGTGCGCCTGGGCGAAATAGCCAAGCCTCAGGCTGGCGCCCATGCGCACGGCGCCGCCGAAGGCGGCTGTCTGGCCAAGGATCATCTTCAGGAAGGTGGTCTTGCCGGCACCGTTGGGACCGATCAGCGCTGCGCATTCTCCCCGCCGCAAGACCAGGTCCGGGACGGAAAACAGCGCCACGGGGTCATCGGCGTAGCCCACCTGGAGCGATTCGGTCTCAAGGACCAGGTCGCCCGAGCGCGGCGCGGGCTGCAGCGTCAGGTGGACGGTCTTCTCAGTTTCGGGGCGCTCGATGGCCTCGTCGCGCAGCATGCGCTCAAGGCGTTTGCGCCGCCCCTGCGCCTGGCGCGTGTTCTGTCCGGCCAGGTTGCGGCGGATGAACTCCTGCTCCTTGCGCACGTGCTCCTGCTGAGCAGCATGCGCCGCCGCCTGGAAGGCTCGCCGTTCCTGGCGCTGCCCGAAGTAGTCAGTGTAGTTGCCCCGGTAGAGCTCCAGCCCGCGCGGCGACAGCTCCCACACAGTTTCGGCGACGCGGTCCAGGAAGTAGCGGTCGTGCGAGACGACCAGCACGGCCCCCGGCCACTCGGTCAGCCATCCCTCCAACCATTCGACGGCTTCGACATCCAGGTGGTTGGTCGGCTCATCCAGGACCAGCAAATCGGGGTCTTCGAGCAGCAGGCGAGCCAGTTCTGCCCGGGTGCGCTCGCCGCCCGACAACCGGCCGAGTGGCACGCCATCCTCGGCCGGGGTGAATCCCAGACCGTTGAGGACCCGCCGGACGCGCGCCGGATAGGCGTACCCGCCGACCCTCTCGAAGGCTTCCTGCAGCGGGCCATAGCGCGCCATGGCCTCTTCAGCCTGGCGCGGATCAGCCATCGCCTGCTCCAACCGCTGCAGCTCAGATTCCTGGGCACGCAGCTCTGCCAGGGCGCTGACGCACCAATCCCACAGGCCGAAGGATTGCAGCGCCTGGGTGCCTTCCGCCGACAGCGTCTCTTGAGGCAGATAGCCGATACGCACGCTGCGGGCGCGCTGAAGCCGACCGGCATCGGGCACCTCGAGGCCTGCCAGAATCCTAAGCAGCGTCGTCTTCCCGACGCCGTTCGGGCCGACGAGCGCGATCCTCGCCTGATGCGGGATGGCCAATGCAACCCCGGCGAACACATCCTGCGCGCCGAAGGACTTGGCCAGGTCGGTGCCACTCAGTAGCGACATGGGGTCTCGCGGCGGATTATACCCGCCGGGCGCAACCCGCCCCCAGGCTGGGGCATCGGCACCCCGTGTCCGCTGGGCTATAATCGCGGCGACGTTGACCAGGCCGCTCAAGAATGTCGGATCCAGGATCGTCAAGCTACCGCTCCCTGATGGTCGCCGCCGCCGTCCTGGCTGCCGCCGGATGGTCGGGGCTGCTTCTACTGCTCAACACCACGCTTCCGACGGTCGGACCGCGCTGGCTGTTCTTCTTCCTGTGGACCGTGGCGGTCACCGGCACGGCTCTGCCCTTCGTCTGGGTGCTGCATCGGCGCTTCGACCCGTCGCCGCTGCCAGGCCATGTCCTGCTGCGGCAGTCGCTGCTCGTCGGCTTGCTGGCCGGGACGTGCATGTGGCTGCAGATCAACCGCACGCTGACGCTGCCGCTGACGCTGCTTCTGGTGATCGGCCTGGGCGGCATCGAGTCCCTGGTGCGCGCCGTCGAGCGCAGCACCTGGAGGGCCAACCGGTGAACCTGCGCGCCCTTCCGTCGGTCGATCGCTTGCTGCAAACAGCGGCGGCGGACGGATTGGACGGCAGGTTCGGGCGCCGCCTCACCGTGCAGGCCCTGCAGGAGACGCTGGAGGAGGCTCGGGCCCTGATCCGCTCCGGCGGCGAGCCGCCCGACGAAACCACCCTGCTGGCCGCTGCGCGTGAGAAGCTTGACGCCTGGCTCGGCCCCTCCCTGCGGCCGGTCATCAATGCCACCGGCGTCATCCTGCACACGAACCTGGGCCGCGCCCCGCTCAGCCCGGCGGCGACGCAGGCCATGCTTGAAGTGGCCGCCGGCTACAGCACACTCGAGTTCGATCTTGAACGCGGGACGCGCGGGGCGCGCGACATCCACGCTGAAGCCCTGCTGTGCCGTCTGGTGGAGGCTGAGGCGGCACTGGTCGTCAACAACAATGCCGCCGCGATCCTGCTGGCGCTGACGGCGCTGGCCCGCGGGCGTGAGGTCGTGATCTCGCGCTCGCAGTTGGTGGAGATCGGCGGTGGCTTTCGCATCCCCGATGTGCTGAAGGAGTCGGGCGCACGCCTGGTCGAGGTCGGCACCACCAACCGCACCCACCTCCGGGATTTCGAAGCCGCCCTCACCGATCGAACCGCGCTGCTGCTGCGCGCCCATCCCTCCAACTTCCGCATCATCGGATTCACCGCTGAGCCGAGCCTGGACGACCTGGTGACGCTGGCCCGCCGACGCGGTCTGCCTGTGGTCGATGACCTCGGCTCCGGCGCACTGCTGGACACGACCGTCTTCGGACTGGCGCACGAGCCCACCGTGCAAGAAACGCTCCGCTCCGGGGCGGCGGTGGTGGCGTTCTCGGGCGACAAGCTCCTGGGGGGACCACAGGCCGGCATTCTCGTGGGCGAGAAGGAATGGATCCAACGGCTGCGGCGGCACCCCATGGCGCGAGCCGTGCGGGCCGATAAGCTCTGCCTGGCGGCACTGGCGGCGACGCTGACTCACTACCTGCGCGAGGAGGCCGTGGAGGAGATTCCGGTGTGGCGGATGATCGCTGCACGCCCGGAGGACCTGCACGCCAAGGCGGCGGCATGGGTCGCCAGCCTGCAGTCCGGCGAGGTGCTGCCCGGCCGCTCGACCGTCGGCGGTGGTAGCCTGCCGGAGGAGACGCTGCCCACCTGGCTGCTGGCCCTGTCCACGCCGCGTCCCAACGTCCTGGCCGAGCGCTTGCGGCTGGCGCCGGTGCCGGTGATCGCCCGGGTGGACGATGACCGGGTCCTGATCGACCCGCGTACGGTCTTGCCGGAGCAGGAACGGTCTCTGCTCACCAGCCTGCAGGCCTGCCTGCGCGCCCAACTCTGAGCCGCGAGGAGACTACGTGAAGACCGACCTGGACGCCCTGATGCTGGAGACCGGCCTTGATGCTCTGCTGGTCACCGGGTCAGGGGCACACAACCCCTCACTGGCCTACTTCACCGGTCCGGCACATCTGACGTCGGCTGATCTGCTCAAGAAGCATGGGGAGCCGCCGGTGCTCTTCTGCCATTCCATGGAGCGTGAGGAGGCGGCGCGCACCGGCCTGCAGACGAAGTGCGTCGATGACTACCGCCCCCTGGATCTGCTGGACCAGGCTGGCGGCGATTCGGCGCGGCAGCGGGCGCTGCTGCTGCGGCTCATGTTCGCCGAGTACGGCGTGCGCGGCCGGCTGGCCGTGACCGGCCGGATGGACTTAGGGCTGGGGTTCGCGGCGTTGCAGCACCTGGTCGTTCTGGCGCCGGAGGTGGAGATCCTCGGCGCCTTCGATGAGAGCGACGTGATCAACCGTGCCCGGGCCACGAAAGACGAGGCCGAGGTCGAACGCATCCGCCAGATGGGCAAGGTCACCGTCAACGTTGTCGCTGATGTGGCCAACTTCCTGACCGCCCATCGGGCGCGCCAGGGCGTTCTGGTCAACCAACACGACGAGGTCCTGACCATTGGGGAGGTCAAGCGGCGCATCAACCTGTGGCTGGCGATGCGCGGTGCCGACAATCCCGAGGGCACGATCTTCGCCCTCGGACGGGATGCCGGCGTTCCGCACAGCGTGGGGGACGATCGCGCCCCGGTGGAGATCGGCAAGGCAATCGTGTTCGACATCTTCCCGTGCGAATCCGGCGGCGGTTACTTCTACGATCTCACCCGCACCTGGTGCCTGGGCTTCGCGCCGGACGATGTGCAGCGCGCGTATGAGGATGTACGCGCGGTCCAGGAGGAGATGGTGGCGGGGCTGCGCGGTGGCACGCCCTTCCGCGAGTACCAGCGGCGCACGTGCCAGGCCTTCGAGGGACGCGGTCATCCAACCATCCTGGGCACGCCCGGCACGACACAGGGCTATGTCCACTCGCTGGGACACGGCGTCGGGCTATACGTGCATGAGCGGCCCATCTCCCGCGACACCGACGAGAACGTCGATCTCCTGCTCCCCGGCGCGGTGGTCACCGTCGAGCCGGGGCTGTATTATCCGGACCAGGGTTTCGGGGTCCGGATCGAAGACACGATCTGGATCCGGCCCGACGGAAGCCCCGAGGTCCTGGCCGAGTTCCCGCGCGATCTGGTGCTGAAAGTGCAGGGCGCATGAGCGACGAGACACGCATCCTGGCGATCGAGACCTCGTGTGACGAGACGGCGGCGGCCGTGGTCGAGAACGGGCGCCGGGTGCTGGCCGGCATCGTCGCCTCACAGGCCAGCCACCACGCCCGCTACGGAGGCGTCTTCCCGGAGGCCGCCTCGCGCATGCACATCGAGGCGATCTACCCGGTGGTCTCCGAGACGCTTTCGCAGGCCCACGTCGGGCTGGAGGCCGTAGACGCCATCGCCGTCACGCGCGGCCCCGGATTGGCCGGCTCGCTGGTCGTCGGCATGGCCATGGCCAAGGGCATGGCGCTCGCGTCCGGGCTTCCGCTGATCGGGGTCAACCATCTTGAGGCCCATCTGTACTCGATCTGGCTGGTCGAAGACGAGGCCGAGCCGGCCTTCCCGCTTCTGGGGCTGATCGTCTCCGGCGGCCATTCCGAGTTGATCCTGATGCGCGATCACCTGACGTACGAGCGGTTGGGGGGGACGCTGGACGATGCTGCTGGCGAGGCGTTCGACAAGGTCGCCCGGTTGCTGGGGCTGGGATACCCGGGCGGGCCGGCGGTGCAGGCGGCAGCCGAGACCGGCGATCCGCAAGCCTTCAAGTTCCCGCGCGCCTGGATGGAGGGCTCGTGGGACTTCTCGTTCAGCGGGTTGAAGACGGCGGTGCTGCGCGAGGTACGCTCGCAGCAGCCGGACCTTGAGGCTGGTGTAGAGGCGCCCCGCCCCGGCCTCCCGATCGCCGATCTGGCGGCCTCGTTCCAGGCCGCCGTGGTGGACGTGCTGGTCAGCAAGACGCTGTCCGCTGCCGAGGCCTTCGACGCCAAGGAGGTGCTCGTCGCCGGCGGCGTTTCGGCCAACCGGGCGCTGCGCGAGTCCTTCCGCCAGCGCGCTTCCCTGCCCGTGCGCGTCCCGCCGCTGTTGCTGTGCACCGACAACGCCGCCATGATCGGGGCCGTCGGGCACTGGCGCTACCTGGCGGGGCAGCGCGACGCGCTGGACATGGACGTGCTTCCCACGTGGCCGCTCACCGGCTGACGGGCATCCAGCCTCGGCCGCAGAGCAAGGTCTGCCTTCCCGAATCCCTTTCTAGCCCAACGCCCATCGCTCGATGAGCCGGCGGCGCATCGCGGAGACGTGGCCACTTCCAGCGGAGAGGAGGCGTGCGGAAGGGGCGGGATCCACCTCCCTGCGGGTTCACCGATGCCCCCATCTTGTGAGGTTCGACAGCGCTGTCCTGGAGCCAACCGGGGTTGCTTACGGGCTCGCCACGCCGCCCGGCTCAGCCATCACAACGTGGCGCGTGCGGTCATGCTGACCAGCCGGACTCCGGCCCGGTGCACGCCGCGGAACCCTTCGCCGGCTTCCACCGCCCGCACGACCGCCTCGACGTTCTCCACTACCGCCCCGCACAGTTGATCGGCGCCGTGTTCGAGCAGGACAGGGCTGAGAGGCGTGCTTGGCCCGGCCACGATCACGTGGGCGCGGGGCGAGCACAGTCGCAGCAGGTTCCCGAGCGAGCCGTTGACAAAGGCCATGCCCGTGATGACCACCACCTCCGCGCCGGGAAGAACATCGGGCGCGGCCGAGGCCGGCAAGTCCCCCGGACGAGGGTGTTCCTCCAGCACGGTCAGCGCGCCCACGTGCGGTCGCAGCTCGTCGACAAACGGGAAGTGTCCGACCATGACGACCTTCCGGTTGGCGCCGCGTTGGCGGATCACCTCTTCCACCTTCGTCTCCGTCCACCGTTCCGGATGGCGCGGCAGCAGCGCGTTCAAGGTCGCCGCCGCCAGGCTGGCCCGGACTCCGACGACGTCGCGCAGCGTCGATGCCAGTCCGGCCGCTGACGCGCCGGCGGATCCGACCTGCGTCTGGGAGAGGTTGCCGTCCCAGTCCCATGTCGCCGCCAGGCCACAGCGCGGCTCGCCCTCGATCTCGACGACCGCCGCCGTCCAACGCCGCCCAATGACGGCCCGGCGCAGCACGCCGTCCGGCAGGCTCCCAAGGATCCCGTCGAGCAGGTCAGCCGTGCTCATCACCTGCGATCCTTCCATCCGCTTGCCGCCGCCATCGGCTTCGGCGGGTGACATTCAACACTACACGCCCAGCACGCTCCGCGTGCACACTGGAGCCGTGGGCATTCTACCCTGCAAGGGCCCACCCGATCGTCCCCGCACTCACACAATCGTCCGTCCCGCGGCCCCCGGAGGCACCTATGCACTATCCCTGGTGGTATGTTCCGTTCGTGACCTCCCCCATGCTGATCGCCGCCGTCGCCACGATCCATATCTTCGTGGCGATGTACGCCGTCGGCGGAGGGATGTTCCTGGCGGTGGAGACGCAGTTCGCGCACAGGACGCAGAACCGTCCTTACCTCGGATATCTGCGTGACCACGCCTGGTTCTTCATCCTGCTGACGGTCGTCTTTGGCGCCATCACCGGCGTCGGGATCTGGTGGACGATCGGTCTGGCCTCGCCGCTGGCGACCGAGGCGCTGATCCACATCTTTCTCTTCGGCTGGGCCATGGAGTACGTCTTCTTCGTGCTCGAGATCGCTTCCGCCTTCCTGTTCTTCTACTTCTGGGACCGGCTCCCGCCGAAGACACACACAACCTTCGGCTACATCTACGCCGTCTCCGCCTGGATCAGCCTGGTTTTGATCACCAGCATCACAGCCTTCATGCTCAACCCCGGCACCTGGGTGCAAACGCCCTCGTTCTGGGTGGCGTTCTTCAACCCGGAGTTCATCCCCCAGACGATCGCCCGCACCGGCGGGGCGCTGCTGCTCGCCTCGCTGTACGTTTACCTGCATGCCGCTCTGCGCCGGGAACAGGAGCCCGAGCTGCGTGCCCTGATCGCCCGGCGCTCCACGCGCCCGGGACTCCTGGGAGCAGTCCTTGTCACCATCGGGGGGTTCTGGTGGTTCCTGGCGTTGCCTGACTCGGCCCGGGCGGCGCTGGCCGCCGCCAGCGCGCTCAACATCCTGATGCTGTTGATCTTCGCCGTGACGCTGGTTGTGTTCGCCATGCTGTACCTCGGGCCCTACCGCAATCCCGGCTGGATCACGCCCGGCTTTGCCATTCTTCTGTTCGCCTTCGGGCTGGCCGCCATCGGCACGGGGGAGTTCCTGCGCGAGGCCATCCGCAAGCCGTACATCATCTACGGCGTCGTCCTCAGCAACCAGATCTACCCGGAGGAGATCCCTGGCCTGCGCCAAACGGGCTACCTCGAGGGCGGAACATGGACACACCGGTATGTGGCCGAGCACTTCCCGCAAGCGACCAACGCCCAGGGTGAGATCGACGAGGGCGCGCTGCTGGCCCTCGCCCCCGACGAGCGCGTCGAGGTCGGCGAACTGCTGTTTCTCTACCACTGCAACGACTGTCACTCTGTGGAAGGGTACGCCGCCGTCAGCGAAAGCATGCGCGGTTGGACGCCCGAGATGATCCTGGCGCTGGTGAAGGAGCCGCATCGCGCCCGGTTCTTCATGCCGCCGTTTGCCGGCACCGCCGAAGAGGCCCGGCTGCTGGCCGACTACCTGGTCACTATCGCCCGGCCGTTTCCCGCGGGCCTGGTGAACAGTTCTTCGAACTAGGAGGCACCGATGCTCCCACCCTTCCTCGGCCCTCTCAACCCGCTGGGCTACCCGGCGCCGTACTGGTTCATCCTGTTCTTCAAGGTCTTCGGGTTCACGCTGCACATCACGCTGATGAACCTGTGGTTCGCCGGATTGATCACCATGCTGCTCCTGCGCTGGCGCGGCGGCGTGCATGCTCAGCGACTGAGCGATCGCGTCATCAACGCCATGCCGTTCGTCATCGCCTACGGCATCAACCTGGGCATCGTGCCGCTCCTGTTTACGCAGGTCGCTTACTACCAGGTGTTCTATCCGGCGACGATCCTGGCCGCCTGGCCGTGGTTCGCCGTCGTCCCGCTCTTGATGGTGGCGTACTACGGCATCTACCTGTACGTGATCGGCCTGCGCAAGGGGACGATGAACACACTGAAGCGGGCGGCCGGTTGGGTCTCGGCGGCGCTCTTCATGCTCCTGGGCCTGGTCTTCAGCAACAGCTTCAGCCTGATGACCAACGTGGCGGGCTGGGGACCGATATGGAATGCCACCAGCCAGACGGGCGCGCCGTACGGGATCGGGTTGAACCTGGGCGACCCGACGCTGGCGCCGCGCCTGCTGATGATGTTCGGGTTGGCACTGACCACGACCGCCGCCTACATCGTTGTCGATACGGCCTTCTTCGCCGGCGGCGAGAGCGCCGAGTACAAGCGCTGGGCGACCCGCTGCGCTTTGATCGTCAGCACGCTGGGGAACGCCTGGGTGGCCGTCATGGGCAGTTGGTACTTCTTTGCCGCCCTGCCGGCCGAAATCCGCGCCGCCCAGCTCCAAGTCCCGATGCTCGTGCTGACGCTGCTCACCGCCGCCGGGACCGGGCTGCCCTGGCTGCTGATGCTGCTGGCACAGCGCGGGATCACCCGGCGCCTCGGGCTGCTCACCGGCCTGGCGCAGCTGGGCGCCCTGGGTCTGCATGCGATCAGCCGCCAGACAGTGCAGAACCTCGAGCTGGCGCCCTACCTGCAGATCGGCGCCGAGCCGGTCAACATCCAGTGGAGCCCGCTCCTGCTGTTCCTTGTGCTGTTCGTCGGCGGGCTGGGCGTGCTGGTGTGGATGGTGGCACAGGTGGTCAAAGCGGTGCGGCAGCCCGTTGCTCCGTAAGCCTCGGCAGGTGCCGCCAGCCGCCATCCAGGATCCCCCACGACAGCAAGCGCGCCGCCCTTGTCGGGCGGCGCGCTTCGTCTTCAGCCAAGGGGGAGGTACCGGCCTCAGCCCTGGACCATCCTGGCGCTCACGAGCCGAAGGCTGGGGTGAGCATCCCTTGCGCGTCGCGCCAGTGCGGCGTCCACGCCAGCGCCACGAGCTGCACGGCGATGTCAGCCTTCTTGGGCTTGATGCTCAGAGTCTCGAGCGGCTCGGCGCTGGGCTCCCCCGCCGCCTGCAGTTCGGCCGCCTTGGCCTCGAACTCGGCTTCCAGCGCGGCAATCTGCTGGTCGACGGACTCGACGGTGTCCTTGGCGCGTCCGATATCCTGCTGCTCTCGCATCGAGCGGCTTACGCCGCGGGCGGCGGTCGTCGCTCTTCCGAGCGTCGAGCGGCTGACGGCCTTGCGCCCGCCCAGAGCACCCAGCAGCGTTGCGCCCATCGAGATGGCAGTCTGCAGGGCAGCGTCCTTGGCCTGGTCCGCCTGCTTCTCCTTCGCCTGCTCGGCGCGCCGCTTGCGATCCTCGAGTGCGGCGCGCTTGGGCGCATATGTGGCCCGCAGCTTTTCCAGCGCCGCGTCACGCCCTTCGCGGCCGCCCTGGGCCAGCCGTGCACGGAAGTCCCGCTCGCTCTCACCGGGCTCAGAGAGCAGGCGCGCGGTCGGACTGCGCAGCAGCTCGAGCTTCTGGCTGGCGTACAGCCAGGCGCCGAAGTCCTTCGTCCAGGCGGCATAGTTCTTCGGCTTCCCCGCCGCGCCGGGGAGGGCGGCAAAGGCAGCTCCGGCGGCGGGTGTCTTCTCCAAGTCATCGACCGCCAGTTCCACTACGCGGCCGCGCTCCCAGGCCACCGGCACGGCTTCGTCGGTGATCGGCGTCAGTGCCATGAGCGGGCGGGTGACGTCTACGCGCGCCTTGGCGTTGGAGAACCCGAGGCGAGCAGCGCCGAGGATCATCGGCACGTAGGCCAGCGAGGCGCCTGCTGGCGCGCTGCCGCGCGCCGGCAGGTACACGACCGGCACATCCGGAGCCGTCGTCGGCAGGCCCGGTGCCGAAGGCGCTGCCATCGCCGGCACGGCCAAGGCCGCGGGGATCGCCGTCGCAGCGGCAGTTGCCGCAGCCGCCGCCGGGCGGCGTGGGTCCATCAGAGCCTTGATCTGCTGGCGCGTCATCGGCCCGCGCAAGTAGCTCATCGCCCACCGCGTCTGGAAGACCACCGGCGCATCTTCGTGGACGCTGTGGAGCACGAAGACGCGAGACTGCAGACCGGCCAGCGTCTTCTCCATCGTTCCTCGGTCGAACGCACCACCGGCTGTAGCCGCCACACCCTCCAACCCCTCCAACACGCGTTCTTTGTCGCGCTCGGTCTGCAAGCGACCCAGGAACCAGGTGCCGGCGTTGGCCAAGCCTTTGTAGTCCAGATCCACCGGGTTCTGGGTCGTCAGCACCACGCCCAGGCCGTACGCACGTGCTTGCTTGAGGAGCGTGAGCATCGGCCGCTTGGACGGAGGCTCGGCCACCGGGGGGAAGAACCCGAAAACTTCATCCATGTACAGCAGGGCGCGCAGGCTGCTGGTCCCAGGCTGCGCGCGCATCCATGCCACGACCTCACCGAGGAGCAGGGTCACGAAGAACATGCGTTCGGCGTCATTCAGATGGGCGATGGAGAAGATGCTGACGCGCGGTTTTCCGCCGGGGGTACGCAGCATGGCGGCGATGTCCAGGGCCTCGCCCTCCATCCAGGTGCCGAACCCCGGCGCCGCCAGCAGGTTGTTCAGCGCCATCACCAATCCAAACCGATCCTTAGCCGGGAAGAAGGACTCCAGGTCGAGCACACCCACCTTCTCCACCGGCGGACTCTGCACCTGCTGGATCAACGCCGGCAGGTCCAGAGTCTGCCCCTGCTGCCAGGCGCGACCAAGCAGCGTCGAGAGCAGGATGTGCTCGCGGCTCTTCAGCGGATCGGCCTGCAGTCCGACGAGGCCGAGCAGCCCGGCAACGGTGGCGCTGACGCGCTCCTGGAGCAACTCGGGCTCCTGCCGCAACGCCGGCGGAGGCGCCTCGAACGAGCGCAGGATCGACACCTGCAGCCCGGCGCTCGAGCCGGGCGTGTACACGGCAAAGTCGGCGGCATCACGCAGCCTTTGGATCCGCTCGCCCGTCTGATCCCATTCCGACAGCCCCTTCTTCCACAGCTCGGCCTGCTGCTGGGCGAAGGCTTCGGGGCTCAGCCCCTTCTTGGCTGCCTCGTCGGCGTTGATCCACGGAAGGAAGTCCTCGCCGCGCAGCTGCGGGAAGGTCAGCAGCAGATTGGGGAGGTCGCCCTTGGGATCGATCACGATCGCCGGCACGCCGTCGATCGCCGCTTCCTCCAGCAGTCCGAGGCACAGCCCGGTCTTGCCGCTGCCCGTCATCCCCACACACACGGCATGCGTGACCAGGTTCTTCGAGTCGTACAGCAGCGGTGCCGGGGCGGTCTTCTTCGACTTCAGATCGAATGGACGACCCAGGTAGAAGACGCCCAGCTTCTCGTAGTTCTCCATCTCAAGCCTCCAGGCAACCGAGGGTGCGCCGGCGTTTCGCGCCGGCGGTCATGCGCGTCTGCGCCGCCATCACCCTAGCGCTTCGTCCGAAAGGTCCGGGGGATGGTCCCAGTCGATCGGGCCATGCACAAAGCGATGCCGCAACCGCGGCAGAACGATGTGCCGCCAGGCACGTTCGAAGTAGGCGAAAGCCTGGTCCCACTCCCCGCCCTGCCCCCATCCGTCATGTCGAAGGGTAACACGCGTCCGGTGCGACTCGAGGGCCGTGAGCCGCACGGTAATGTGGGTCTTCTGGCCGCGCACTTCGGGAAGCTCGGGCGGGGCATTCCAGGTGAGGCTGAGCATGGCCTTCGGCTGGATCGCCAGCAGGCGCACGCCCTCGCCGCCCTGCTTGCCCGGTTCGGCTTGCAGGTCAAAGAGCATCTCGTAGGCTCCGTCCGGGCGCAGGTCGATCCGGCAGGCGGGAGCGAAGAACGTGCGCGCCCCCGCCTCCGTCGTCCACGCCTCCCAGACCTCATCCCGGGAGGCAGGGACATCGATCTGCCCAGTGATCACCCGTTCTTCGTAGGTCGACCCCATCTGCTTGCCTCCCGACGTTACGCCGGTACGTTCCAACACCTACGGAGATGCGTCCTGGTAGAGTCGCAGAAACTCGGCCTTCAGCGCCGCGCCCGCATCGCCATCGTGCAGGATCACGACGTTCTCGTCGTTCGCCTGCTCCGCGCTGCGGGTGAAGTTGTAGGAGCCGGTGGCGACGATCCGGCTGTCGATCAGCAGCAGCTTGTGGTGCATCGTGCCCGGGTTGGCGTCCAATCGAACATCGATCCCCGATTGGCGCATCCGGGCGTAGTCGCTTCCGGCAGCTTCGGCCTGGTCGCGCTCGATCACGCCCCGCACGGTGACCCCGCGGGCCGCCGCCTCGAAGAGCGCCTCCGCCAGCGATTCGGAGGTGAAGGTGAAAGCCAGGAAGTCCACCTCGGATTCCGCCTCGGCGATCAACTCGATCAACCGTGCGGCGACGCCATCGTCCGGCGCGAACAGCGTCTCTACCCGGCTGTCGCCGATCCTCACCTCCGGGTGCGGCGTGTCGGCAATCGACAGCGGGCCGAACCGGTCGTCCTCGAACATCTCGTCAAACTCGCCGGCGAAGTTCTCGGCCAGCGCGCTGGAGCGCAGTCGGAGGAGCACGTTGTTGTCGTAGTAGGCACTGCCCACCGAGTAGTTCATCGACCCGGTCCAGACCTCCAGGCCGTCAATCACGGTGAACTTGTCGTGCATGAGCGGCTCGCGGCGATCGCCGAGGACCGGAATGCCCGCCTGCACGAGGTCCTGCACCTCAGGGTCGAAGAGTCCGTCGCTCTCGACCACCACGCGCACGCGCAGGCCGCGCCGGGCGGCGCGCAGCAGCGCGTCGCGGATGCTCCACAAGTTGAGGTGGTAGATGGCGACATCGACGGGGTAGCCGGCAGCATCGATCGCCTCGGCCAGCCGGGCATCCGGGCCTCCGCGCAGTGTCTCGGACTGGGGGTTCGCCGGATTGGTCAGGTAGATCGTCAGCCACGAAGGCGGCGCAGCGTCAGTTGCGGCCGGACGCTCCTCAGAAGGGCGTTGGGCCAGGAACAGCCAGAACGCGGCACCCAATGTGAGCAACGCGAGCGAGGGTAAGGCGACAAGGCGGAAGATCGAGGGCCGGGTCACGACGGGCGGTCGCAATGGAATGTCCCATCCCGCCACACCGCGCGGGAACTGGCGCTCCCCGAACGCAGGGCAAGCTGTCATCCCGATTATAGCGGGCTGGACGCCGGCAGCCGGTGCCGCCGGGAGGCTGGCGGACAGCGGGGAGATGCGTCGGTCGCGCAGCAGTCGTGCCTCAAACCGCGCGAAATCAGTTGGCCGCCTCCGTTAGTCAGTATGGACTATGTCGTCACAATGCCCCCGAAGAGACTCGTGGCGGTGGCTTCGCCAGCCTTCGTCCTCCTGTTGTCCTATTGTGACGCGCGTCACAAATCCGGTACAAGGGAGCGCCGAGGACTGCCCGTGTCTTCAAGCGGCCCCCTCCACGCGACCCCGTCTGGCGTGCGGGCTGCCAGAGTGTCAACACGCCCGGCAGGATCCTGACGGACGGCTCTCCAGGCCAAACGGGGGCCAGGAGGATGCCGACACCGGGGGGATGATGGTCTCTCTGGCGGCCTATGCGGAACAACGCAGTTCCGACTTGCGCTTTGCCCACTTCGGTGCTAAAAACGCGCACACAATGAAAGCTGTTGTACAATCCGACATAACCGCCCACGGATGGCAGATTCACGACCGGAGACATAAGGAGGAACCCGATGGCAGCTAAGAAGAAGGTCAAGAAGGCCGTGAAGAAGGCTGTGAAGAAGGCCCCGGCCAGGAAAGTCGTTAAGAAGGTCGTCAAGAAGGCAGTGAAGGGCAAGAAGGTCGTTAAGAAGCTCGTCAAGAAGGCCGTGAAGAAGGCCCCGGCCAAGAAGGTCGTCAAGAAGACCGCCCCGGCGAAGGTTGCGCCGGCCATGAAGCCGGCCGCCCTGGCTTCGAAGCCTGCCATGCCCGCTCCGGTCGTCACCGCGCCGCGGATCAAGGCCTGGCATGTGGTCGCCGCCGGCGACACGCCCAGCACGATCACGCAGAAGTACTACGGTTCGACCGATCCGGGCAAGTGGACGGCGATCTACGAGATCAACAAGACCGCCATCGGCCCGGACCCGAACCAGCTGCGCCCCGGGATGGTCCTTCGCATCCCTGAGGCCTGAGCCACCCGGGCTCGCAGGCCGCGCTCGTCTCGCCGCTTTTCCGGCGGCAGGTAGATGGTCTCTCAACGACCCACCGCCCCCGCGCGCAGCGGGGGCGGTTCGCGTCCCCCAGCATGTCCAGGCCTGCGCCTTTGCCCGCCGAGCGTCCGGCAATCGGCAGCCAGATGCTCGGGCGACCAGCCCTGAGTCAAGTGCTGGATCACCTCACGGCGCAAGCGGCGATCCACTTGTCGAAGACGGCGACGTTGGCGGCGAGCGCGATACCGCCATTGGGCCGTCTCGGGCAGGTAGCCGATGTCGGCGGAGTTGCGGCGGAGCTCCCGGCTGATGGTAGCCTTGTTCCGCCTGAGCCGACGACCGATCTCCGCCTGGGGAAGGCCGTCTCGGGAGAGCTCGAGGATCTGCATGCGTTCATGCTGGGAGAGATGGACTTTGGTCGGCATCCGACGCTCTTCTCACTGTAGCGTTGCCTTAGAAGTAGAACTGGCCACCTTCACAAGATGGGGTAGGATTGGATCCTCAAGCAGGCATGAGTTCTACTGCAGCTTACACCACCGACGCGCCGGCTCCCGTTCGACCAGCGCATCATCTCGCCCTCCCTGTGCTGCATGCCGGCGTGTCCAAGGCGCAGCGCAGCCCGATCGCGCCATGAGCCGACACCCGGCGCCGCCCGACCCGGAGCGTGTTCCGCCCGCGACGCAACCTCCGGTCGCCAAGATCGTGCCGCACACACGCATGCACCTCGGCCACATGCTGGTCGATCCCTACGCCTGGCTGCAGGACCCCGAGGACCCGGACGTGCTCGCCTACCTCCAGGCTGAGAACGCGTACGCCCGCGCCGTGCTTCAGCCGACCGAACCGCTGCAGGACCGGTTGGTGCAGGAGATGCGCGCCCGCATCGCCGAGGAGGACTGCAGTGCACCGCAAGCGCGCGGGGAGTATTTCTACTACATCCGCTACCGCCTCGGCGAGCAATACCGCGTCTTCTGCCGCAAGCACCGCTCGCTGGAGGCACCGGAGCAGGTGCTGCTCGACGAGAACGAACTGGCGCGCGGTCAGGCTTACACCTTTGTCGGCGTCTTCGTCCCCAGCCCAGACCACCGTCTTCTGGCCTATGCCGTCGACACGACCGGCGCTTGGGTCTTCGACCTGTACGTGAAGGACCTCGAAACCGGCAAGGTGGTCACCGACCACATCCCCGGCATCGCCCGTACGGCAGCCTGGGCCAGCGACAACCGGACGCTGTTCTACACCTCGTTCAACCAGTCACACCGGCCGCACAAGGCCTTCCGCCACGTCGTCGGCCAGGATCCACGCCAGGACACGGAGGTCCATCACGAACCGGACGACGACTGCTACCAGTTCGTGTCCAGGACACGCAGCGGCGCCTACCTGCTGCTGACCATCGCCGGCGACAACTACAGTGAGATGCGCTTCCTGCGGGCCGACGAGCCAACGGGATCCTTCCGGGCGATGGAACCGCGGCGGCGCGATGTCGAGTACTACGCCGATCACCACGCCAAGCGCTTCGTCATTTGGACCAATGACCAGGCGCCCAACTTCCGCGTCATGGAAGCGCCTGTCAGTTCACCGGGGCGCGCGCACTGGCGTGAGCTGATCCCCGAGCGTGACGACCGGCTGATCGACGATGTCAGCGCCTTCCGCGACCACCTGGTGGTTTACGAGCGCGGCGGAGGACTGAAGCACATCCGCCTGTCGGATCCGGACGGGCGGTCAAACGTGCGCTACGTGGCCTTCCCCGATCCGGTCTACACCTTTCGCACCGACACCTTTCGCGAGAACGTCAACCCGGAGTACGCCACCAGCCGGCTTCGGTTTCAGTACAGCTCGTTCGTCACCCCGGAGTCGACCATCGACTACGACGTGGCGCGTGGCCAATGGGTGGTCGCCAAGCGCCAGACGATCCCGACGGGGTTCGACCCGTCGCGCTACGCGACCCGGCACCTGACGGCGAGGGCGCCCGACGGCGCGCAGGTTCCCATCATGCTCGTGCATCGCCGCGAGCTGGCGCCGGACGGGACCCACCCGATGCTGCTGGAAGGCTACGGCGCCTACGGGCGCAGCATCGAACCGGCCTTCAACGAGCGGCTGCTGTCGCTCCTCGATCGCGGCTTCGTCTACGCCATCGCGCATGTCCGCGGCTGCAGCATGCTCGGCCGGCAGTGGTACGACCAGGGCCGGCTGATGCACAAGAAGAACACTTTCACCGATTTCATCGCCTGCGCCGAGGAGCTGATCCGGCTGGGCTACACCTCCCCTGAACGGCTGGCTATCCAGGGCGGGAGTGCCGGGGGTGTGCTGATCTCTGCCGCCATCAACCTGCGCCCTGATCTGTTCGGCGCCGTCGTGGCGCTGATGCCCTTCGCCAACGTCATCACGACCGCGATGATGCCTGACCTGCCGCTGGTAGCCAACGAGTACGAGGAGTGGGGGCACCCGGACGATCCGGCGGAGTTCGAGTACATGCTGTCCTACTCGCCCTACGATAATGTTCGCCCGCAGCCGTATCCCCATGTGTTCGCCCGCGCGGCGATGAACGACCTGCAGGTGCCGTACTGGGACGTCGCCAAGTGGGTCGCCCGCCTGCGGGCTTCGAAGACCAACGCCAGCCGCGTGCTCCTGCTGACCAACATGGCCGCCGGGCACTCTGGCGCCTCCGGCCGATTCGACAGCCTGCGAGAGGACGCCCAGGCGTACGCCTTTCTGATCGAGATGCTCGGCGCCCCGACCGAGCCGTTCTAGCCCCCCGGGATACGCCTTCACCGGACTGAGGCCGGGCACCGGCCTCCGACCTCCGTTTCGCTTTTCATGCACCGCCACTCTCTGGGCCCAGCCATCGCTCCTCCTTCCAGGCGCATGGTTTTTCGGCTTGTTTACACCCGCCCCACGGGGGTGCTACGGTGAACGGGCAGGATGGCGCGGAGAGAGGAGGACAACATGTCAATCATCCCGTTGGTGAAGCGGTCCATCCTGGCGATGTCCTTCGTCCTGCCCGTGCTGGCGGCTGTCCCGGCGCAGGCACAGGGGGACGGGCCGCTCAGCACGTGCCTTGAGCAATCCGGCCGCGAGACGGCCGCCTTCGAGGCCTGCCTGATCCAGCATCAGGAAGAGCTGCAAGCGCTGTACAACCTCCCGGCGGACTGGCCGGCACAGGTCCACGCCTACCTGCGGGCACACCTGGAGGCCTGGGATCAGCTGGAGGACGTGGCCGACCGGATGGAGAACCGCCGGGACCGCGCCGAGAATACCCGCGACCGGCATGAGGACTGGCTCGACCAGCGCGAGGACCAGCGCGACGACCGGGTGAATCTGGAAGACCTGTTCGACCGCCGCAAGGACGTGCGCGACCGGGCCGAAGACCGATCGGACCGGCGCGAAGGCGTCCGCGACCGAATCGAGAATCACTGGGATCGGCGCAACGGAGCGTCACGGAACAAGGCAACCCTGGGATGAGCAGGTGGACACGGACGGCCGTCCCAGGAGCCCCTGCGGCGCGGCGGCGAAGCGCTGCGCCGCAGGGGCGAGGGGGCCAGAGGCTGCGCGCTGACGCCCGGGCGATCCTTCACGCCGAAGACAAATGGAGAATGACGAACGGTAGGCAGTCGTCACACGCCCGGCACGGGAAGCGGTCCCTCAAGATCCGGCACGTACGACCACGAGGCGCGCGCCGTCGGTCAGCGGTAGAGCACCAGCCCGAGTGCGCCGGCCCCCAGGATAACGAGTGCCGGATTGACGCGGGTGAAGGTCAACAGCGCCAACGCCGCGCCGGCGAACAACAGCTTGTCCCAACCTGCCAGGAGGGCGTCCTTCCAGCCCAGCTTCTCGGCGGCGAAGACGACGCGGGCCATGTCGTAGGCGGTCCACAGGAGCAGGCCAATGACCACCGGGCGGATGGCGCGCAGCATCGCCTGGATCGTCGGGCTGTCCTTGATGCCGAAGAAGTAGACCACCATCAGGAGCATCAGCAGCGTCGTCGGCAGGACGGTCCCGGCGACGGCCATGACGGCACCCCAGGTGCCGGCCAGCTTGTAGCCGATGTAGGCCGAGACCTGCGGGGCGATCGGTCCCGGGAGGGCGTTGCCGATGGCGACCGCGTCAGCGAACTCCGCCGACGACACCCAGCCGGCGGCGGTGGTCTCACGCTGCATCAGCGCCAGCGAGGCCGGCCCCCCGCCCCACGAGAACAGGGCGACACGGCTGAAGATCAGGAACAGACGCCACAACATAGGCTACTCCACAAGCGAACAAGGTTGGCCGAGGAGCGTCAGCCCGCCGCGGCCCGAGCTAGGTCGGCGGCATGCTCGACGGCTTCGTGCTCCATGATGACCATCCAGATGAGCCAGCCGACAGGCAGGCGTGCCCTGGTTCCGCCGGGAAGACTCCATTCGGTCGGGCGCGTCTGCTCCAGTCGACCGGGCGTCAGCAGGCCCGGCTGCGCGTAGATGGCGTAGGCCGCCGCGCCGCGATTGAGCGCCTCGGCCTGGATCTGCTCCCATGGCCGGTCGCGCTGCCGATCCGCATGAAAGGCGTTGAAGGCATCGATCGACTCGAAGTCCCGGCGTCCTCCGTCTTCATCCAGGCAGCCCTGCAGGTCCATGAACCCGGGCCAGGCCACGCCGCTGAGCATCTCACCGCAGGCCTGGAGCATGAACCGGTCCCATGCGGCGATATGACCGACGACGAGGGCGATCGAGCGTCCATCGCTGCTGGCTGACTGAGCCGCCTCGGCCGTGATCGCCTGGAGCCACCCGGAGTACTCGGCGAGTGTGGCGGCATGGAGTGCGCAGAGTCCGGCATGCCGGGCATCGGGCTGCAGGGCCAGCAGGGATCCATACCGGGTGTAGAAGTCCTTAGCCTGCATACCCGTGTCCTCAGCGTCGACGCTGGTAGCGGAAGCAGCCGATCCGGTGGTCGTCCACCATGCCGACGGCTTGCATGAACGCGTAGCAGATGGTCGGGCCGACGAAGCGGAAGCCGCGCGCCTGCAGGTCCTTCGACATGGCGTCAGACTCGGGCGAGTGCGTGGGCACCTGCCGCCAGGTGCGGGCGGCCCGAGGGCGCAATGTCTCTCCGCCGGTGAAGGCCCACAGGTAGTCGGCGAAGGACCCCAGTTCACCCTCCAGTCGTAGGAAGGCCCGGGCGTTGCCGATGGCGGCGTCGATCTTGAGCCGATTGCGCACGATGCCGGCATCCGCCAGCAGGCGGGTGCGGTCGCGGGCCGTGTAACGGGCGAGGCGTTCAGGGTCGAAGCCGCGAAAGGCACGGCGGAAGTTCTCGCGCTTATGCAGGATCGTGCGCCACGAGAGGCCGGCCTGGAAGGAATCGAGCAGCAGCTTCTCGAAAAGGGCGCGGCTGTCGTGCACCGGGACGGCCCACTCAAGGTCGTGGTAGGCCTCCATGAGGGGGTCGCCGGTCCCGAAGCAGCGGCGCACAGCCCGCGGCTTCGTCATGGCAGGATTCCCACGAACCAGTGGCGGCGGGAAGGAGGGGTCGAGAAGAGGCTGTGGGGTCCCGCGCGCAATAGCATCAGTGACATGTGCGGTCTCCCACGTCCGGCTACTCGAGGGTCCCATCCACCACGGTCATCGGCAGCGGATGGGGCACGCTCCAGGACCTGCCGCCCGGCCCGCTCGTCCCCGGTAGTGAACCCCAGGAGCGGGAGGAGTGCAAGGCGGGGGCGTCGGCCAACGGCTGGCCGTCCGAAGCCATCGTCTGGCGCCCTCGCTTGTGCGGCTGCCGGTCGGGCCAGCCCGGCGCGCTCAAGCGAATGCGGCCTCCATGATGCCCAGCAACTCCTGCCGACGGGGTTCCGTGTTGACGGCGCCCTGCTTCCGTCGTATGGTGAGAGTGGACGGAGTTGCGGTCGCCTCTCACTCATTCCCCCATCCTCGCGGTCGACAACTTCACGCGAGGCACCCTCCACCCGCCTTCCCCTCGCAACCCCAGCCTGGAGTCGTTCGAAGCCTGGAGGGCATCAGCTCAGCCCGGCGGTGCGGTTTCGCATCACCCCACCCGTTGTGCCCACGATGTCCCTCCTCCTCCCCTTGCCCCAACTGGGAGTATAGGGCAACGCGCGGAGGCACCCATGGCCAAGTGGTTCCGGATCTCGCTGATGGTCATTGCCGGGCTGGCGCTGGCAGCCCTTGTGGCCATCAACACGGTCAGCCGGAAAGAGGCCGTCAACTTCGTTCGATACACCCCCGAGGAGCGGCTGCAGCGAACCCAGGAAGAAAGCGATCTGATCCAATCCCCGTCCGGCTACGGCCTGCCTTACGAGGATGTCGTCGTCACGAACGCCAGCGGCATGAAGCTTGTCGGCTGGTTCGTCCCCTCGCAGAACGGGGCTGTGGTCATGCTGCTCCCCGGTTACGAGGAACCCCGCTACCTGATGCTGGAAGAGGCCGACATGCTCTATCGCCACGGCTATGGCGCATTGCTGATGTCCGTGCGAGCTCACGACCTGAGTGACGGGGATTTGGTTTCCTTCGGGTGCGGAGGGCGTGAGATGGAAGACATCGACGCATGGTATCAGTACCTGCTCACCCGCCCCGACCTGGACCAGGGCAGGATCGGCATTCTTGGCCAATCAATGGGCGGCTCGCTTGTTATCCAGTACGCACGGCTCAACGAGCGAATCCGGGCCGTGGTCGCCCACAGCCCGTTCTCGTCCGTGCCGGATACGGTGCAGACAGCCGTGACATGGAAGACCGGCCTGCCTGGCTGGCTGTTCGCCCCCTTCATGCTCTTCTGGGCGGAACGCGAGACAGGATGCGATTTGTCCTCGGTCAGCGCACGAGACTGGATTGGGGAGATCAGTCCGCGGCCGGTGTTCATTCTGGACGCAGGCATGGACGAAGTTGTCTCCAAGAACAGCGGGGAGATGTTGTTGCAGGCCGCCGGCGAGCCGAAGGAATGGTGGTTCTGTGAAGAGTGCAAGCATCACGAGTTCGACACCACTCGGCCACGGGAGTTCGAGGAGAAGGTCATCGGCTTCTTCGACCGGTACCTGCAGGCCCAGTAGATCCCTCGGGGCTTCACGCGCGTAGTGGCGGCGAGATCCGGGGTACCGGTCTTCGCGCGCGCTGGCCGCATCTTGCACAACGGGGACTAGGTTGATTCCCCTCGCCCACGTCATTCCGTTCCAGCCACCGCATGTTTGCGTACGATTGCTGACTCCGCCCAACTCCGGCATGCCCTTCCCGCCCACCATCCTCCCCGGGCGCCCTGCATCACGCCCCTGCAATCTGGCCTGCGGCTTGGTCGGCGAGTCCGGCGTTGAGTTGTCCTTGTCCTGCGCGCCAGCCCGGGGTAGAGTCGCTGGCCGCAGCCCGCTCCCACCGGGGGGCATGGCCGGGGGTGGTTAGGCAGCTCCCGGGCGAACCGCCCGGGGAGAGTCCAGCCTGGATGGAGGTCTAGATGAGGACGTCATCCAAACCCGGAGTCCTCACATTGATGGACTCACCGGGCTGCTTCTGGCTCTTCGGGGGATTCTTCCTGACCATCGGCGGCGCCGTCGTTGTCGCGGTGAGCGCAAGCGGGGGCGAGGGGGATCCGCTATGGCAGCAGGTTCTTGGGATTGCCCTGGGATTGCTCGGTGCAGGGGTTGGAGTGTACGTGATCTATGATTCGCCTCAATCGCGGGTCGTCATCCACGCGGGCGAACAGACCCTTACCGTCAGGCGCCGTGGCCTTCTCCGCCGAGAGCAAGACAGGTATGACCTGAGGACCATCCGAAGCGCCTACCTTGTGCAGGGGCAAGACATAGACGGTGATCCCGTCTTCACGCTGAGGATGCAGCTGCATGACGAACGCGAGATCCCGCTCACCCGGTTGTGGCTGCATAACCGCGCCCGACTGGAGGAGAACCTGTCCCTGCTGGAGACCTATCTGCCCCGAGGAGAGCTGAGGAGTTCGTGAAGGTCCCTGGGCGCAGCGGCGGATCAGGACGGGAGTCGCGGAAAAGCGTTTGAGGCCCTGGAGGGCCGTCCGTTCCTTCGCCAGACCCGGCGGACCGGGTGCCTGCAGGGTCTTAACCGCGGGCTGGATGGAGAGCCGCCAGGTTCCGCTGGTGCCCTGCCCATGATTACCCGGGGTCGGCCGCTCCTGCAGCCGGGGAAGGCCGCTTGAGGTCATGTGACACAACCGCCCCACTTTGAAGAACGAATCGCCCTCACGTGGGCGGAGCATTTCGGATGCTCCCGGGAGGATCTTGAGCGCGCAGGCACTCGAATCGTTCCGCGCGAGCACCTTGCCCGCTCCGGTGCGATCCACATCGCACACATCCGAGCGCGTGCCATGGCCGAGATCGACCCGCTGCTCTCCACGGAGATTCGCCAGCTCCTTGCGAATTCGGGCGAGGCGACCGTACTCACCTCAAGTGTGATCCGGGGAGCGATGCCTCCGGAGCGTGTTCTCGTGGCGGACGCGGGGTTCATCTTCCATCTGGATCCGGTGCATCTGGTTCCCCGAAAGCCAGAGGCGCCCATCACCTTGCGGCCGCTCGCGACCGGGGACCAACGGGCCTTGCAGGCCTTGTTTCAGTCTTGCGCTCCCCAGGAGGTTGATGACGCCTTCGTCGAGGTCGATCACGCGATCGCCTGCGCCTGCTTTGAGGGGGACCGCATGGTCGCCGCCGGAAGCGGTTACCGTCGGAACGGCTTCATGGACGTCGGCGTACTGACCCACCCCACCTACCGGGGGAGGCGCCTGGCGCCAGCGCTGGTCTCCGCCTTGTCCCGCGAGTCGATCCTCAAGGACGTCATTCCTCAATATCGATGCGACCAGACGAATGCCGCTTCGCGGCGAGTCGCCGAGGCGTCCGGTTTCACGCTCTTCTTCATCACGGAGACATTGAAGATCGCAGATCCGTAGCCTCGCAGCCAACTCCCGGAACCGGGATTAGCCCCGGAGGATTATCAGGGTCTCAGGTCTCGGCCTGGAAGTCTGCGCCTTGCGGTCGTGCGTTTGCCCTGCCCGCCAGGCGGGCGTAGAGTGGAGGAATGTCGCTCCGGGTCGCACGGGGTCCTGCCGCGCAGCGCAGGATATCCATCACCCGGGGGACCTCTCGGAGGACCTACACACCGTGACTGTTTCCCGATGGCACTGGCCTGCGGTCTTGAGCGCCGCGGGGTTCTCGGCCTTCTCCGCCGTGCATCTGATCGACGAGTTCGTCTGGGGTGCTCCTTCCGAGTTCCATCTCACCGGGCCGGCCACCGAGATGCTCGCCCTGGCCTACATGGTTGCTGTGATCGGCCTGACGGTCGCGGCCAGTCACCGGTCACCCACCGGATACCTCGGCCTGGCGATTGGCGGTTCCCTGATCGCGATCGCGGATGTCTCCAAGCACGGGATCGAAATGCTCGCGGCAGGCAGTTGGCGCTCGGGCCTCACATCCGAATTCCTGGCCATTGGCCTGACCCTCTTTGCACTGCTTACCGCGATCACATCCTTTCGCGCCTGGAGAACAGCCTCACGCGACCGGTGAGCGCAATCCGATGGGGCACGCCTGCCTGGGTCGCCCGATTCATGATGGGCGGATACCCTCGAGGAGCGTCCGGACCCTCGGCCGAGCTGACCGCCTGGGATCACCCGGCGCGGGTGTCTCACTTCGGGTTCGTAGAGCCATAGCGCACAGTCCCGGCTCTGGGAGGACCGTCCATAGCATGCAGAGTCAGGGGAAGCCGGGATCGGCCGCCCCGCACTCCCAGGCTTGAGCCTTGAGGCACAGCCAGCAGTGGACGTCCGGTCTGCGCCGCCCCATCCATCCCAAAACGCCCGGCGGCAATTCGTGGGTATCCCGGCGGGGATCCAGCGGCAATTCGACGGCCAGTGTCGGGCGTAGAATCCCGGTTCGATAGTCCCAGCCCAGCCAAAGGGGGAATCGAAGGCTGGATGGGGCTTGTGATCCGGAGCCGAGGAGCGCCCCGAAGGAACCCTCCTCGGTCGTGTCCAACAACGAAGGCCCGCGGTTCAAGCTTGATCCTGCGCGCCTCCGAAACCAGGCTGCATGGGAGGACTACATGTCGGAGAAGAGCCTTCGAGTTGGATTCATCGGCATCGGTGCCATGGGCGCGCCGATCTCACACAACATCCTGAAGGCCGGCTTCCCGCTGACCGTGTATGACCGCTTCCCTGCCCAAACGGATCCTTTCGCCGCGCTGGGTGTGCCCGTGGGCTCCAGCTGCGCGGACGTCGCCCGAAAAGTGGACGTGGTCTTCACCATGATCGGGCAGGTGGCGGAAGAGCTGCACGCAGTCCTGGGGCCCGAGGGCGTGCTCGAAGGGACGCATCCGGGTCTGACCTTAATCGACATGAGCACCGTGGGCATCGTAGCCACGAAGACGATGTCCACCGCGGCGCGCGAGAAGGGCGTCGCCTTCCTCGACGCCACGGTCTCTGGATCGGTCGGGCCCGCCAAGGAGGCCAAGCTGGGCCTGATGGTTGGCGGCGACGCCGCGGTCCTCGAGAGAGTGCGGCCCGTGCTGCAGGCGATCTCCGAACGGATTCACCACGTGGGTCCCAACGGTGCCGGCAGCGCCATGAAAATGGTCATCAACCTGATGATCGGCATGACCGTGCTGACCGTGGCTGAGACGCTCACACTGGGACGCCAAGCGGGGCTCGACCCGCGCCAGATGCTCGAGATCCTCGGGGAGACGGCCGTCAGCTCGCCCCACTTGAAGAACAAAGGCCGGATGATGATCGAGGGGAAGTTCGAGCCCGCCTTCGCGCTCAAGTACATGCAGAAGGACTTCGACCTGATCATGGAAGCGGCGCACGAGCTCAAGACCCCACTGTTCACCAGCGCCATCGCCCACCAGGTGTACACAGCGGCGAATGTGGCGGGGTACGGCGACCTGGACTACTCCAGTGTGGTCAAGTTCGTGGAGGAAGCCGCTGCGCTGCGCCTCGAAGGCGAGTAGCCCGGGACCGCTGGCACAAGGACGTGGAGACACCGAGGCCCGCTGGGGCGTGCAGGCCTCGGCGCGGTTCACAGCCCCCCGAGAGGAGATCGCTTTGTCGGCATTCGCCCGCCTCACAAGCTCGCTCATCGGTGCGAGCCGACTCCTCGCCTGAAGTGCCAAAGCCTGGGGGTAGAGGGCGAGGCAGTCTTGGCTTCGTCGGCCAGCTTCGACGTGAGGCAGGACGCCGCGCTGTCGCGGTGGAGCTCGCTGCACGAATGCTTGTGGGTGGTCAGGTGCCTCCACCGCGGGCAGGCGGCTTTCTATCCCAATGGTGTGAGTCCCTTCGAATTCCCCGCTCTCTTCGCCGGCCGGTCGTCCGGGTGAGCTAGCCCGGTCCCCGACCCTTCCGCCGTTTGAGCATCGGCCAAAATCCCCAGGCAACCAGTGCCGCGCCCAAAACAGCCAACGCCACCAGTGCGATGACCACCGCGTAGAGGGTGGACCGTGGTGTGCCGACAACGACACTGAACTGGGAATCCGATGTGTCGGAGCCTGTGTTCACGCCATCGCTTGCCAGGACCTTCAGCATGTAGGTCGTACCCTCGGCAAATGCGGAGACGGGTAGCGAGTAGCTCTCTTTCTCGAGGCGGGCAGCAATCGGCTGCCACGTCTCACCCCCGTCATCGCTGATTGCCAGGGAGTACACGAGGGCGTCGCCATCCGGGTCGGTGGCCGTCCAGCGCAGCGTCACCGACTTGGCCGCGGTGACCGCACCTCCTGCCGGCTCCACGACGTCCACCACGGGCACACCCGGAGTGACATCCCGGCTTGCCAGCAGAGTGCCGGTCTGGTCCAGGAGCTCAATCCGGCGTGTGCCCTCCACCCACTCGATCCGCAAGACGAAGTGCGCCTCGTTCAGCGGCCCCCCGTTCGGGTCCGATTGCCAGAACACGAGGTCAAAGCCCGTTCGCGAAAGCACATGCCCCGCGGCGTCCTTCAACACAAAGGTGTAATTCCCGGTCGATCCAGGCGCCTTATCGAGGAAGGCCTCGGGCAAGACCAGGAACGGCAGCAGTGTGGCTACCCCATCCTTGGTGATTGAGCCGCTGACCAGCAGCGCTGCCAGGTCAACGTCACTCCGGAAGCGAGGATTCTGCAGCAGGTCCACATAGCCATTGATGCCCACCCCGCCAGCATCCCAGCAGGTGACCTGCCCGAGCGCCTGCATGCTCTCGAGAATCATCCAATTGTCCCCGGTGGGGCCATCCATGAAGTACAGCTTCCCTTCCTCGCGCGACCAGCGGTTGGGCCAGAAACCATCCGAGGCGAGGAGGATCCGTAGCTCCGACGTCCTCCCGTCAGGGCACCAGTAGCGGGTCCCGCCGACGCGAGTACACGCCACCTCGCACTCGTTGTAGCAGGTAGCGCTGCTCCATCCGACGGTCTCGTTCAGCCCACAGTCGACCGTGCACCCCAGCATGGGGTCGACCCCCATGGCCTCCTCCCTGGCGCGCGTGCGGTTCCAGTCCTCTGAGCCGTCAAACTTCTGGTCGTAGCAGCAGTAGAAGCGGTTCCCGTCCGGCAGCTGGCAGTACGACTCCCCCCAGTTGCAGTAGCAGTCCAGCGAGTACACATCCCCCATGGGAACGACTATGTGATTGAACTCGTGGGCAAGAACCTCCTCGGCAGCGCCAATGGCCCCCACGAAAACAGCATCGACCCCCTGCGCTCCGCCACCGGCGCAGGTCATCGCTACTCCGAAGTCCCCTCCGAAGCTCATGGTCAGCTCCGCGATCCTTGCCAGGAAGGGCCCCCGATCTTCAGCCGAGGTGTCCCAGGTCTGCTCCGCACGACTCACCTCCGCGCTGATCTTCGCATCCGCGATCGGGAACACGCCCAGGACGTATTCGACAGCAGGTTTGAACGCGGCCTGCACTTGGGCCAACGTCGGGGTACACGTGTCGCCGTCTTCGACGAAACGCGTCTGGAAGGCCACGAAGGTATAGGGCCGCGTCGTCACCACCCGAAGTGGCGCAGAGTCGAAGCGATTGTTGGTTTCATCCTGCTCGGGCAACGAGTTCTGCGGGTCGATCTCAACCGCGAATCGGACCTCGTCGGCAACCGGCCGGGGCAGCACGCGGACATCGGGGTTGAGATTGTCGAGTGTGCGGACGAGTCCGGCGGCAACGGCGTCCCCAAATCCCTCGGTTTCCTGACCCTCAGGAACGTACGGCAGCATGACGGCGAAATCCTCCACCCGGGCGGGAATCGTCACCGGGCCCCATGTGTCCGGATACTCGTACCCGGGGGGAAGTCCTATGTGGTGGTCGCCGGAGGCGACCGGCCCGCTGCTCCATTCATCCTCCGGCAAGTCCAACCGGAATCGAGTCTGCACCGGACAATCGAAGGTCGAACGCACCTTCACCCGGAACGCCGTGCCCTTCCCTTGAACAAGGTCGGCGCCGTACACGACCTGGACTGGCTCGGCCCCTATCACGGACAGGTCCCCCGCCATGAGCCGGAAGGTCTGATCGGCGCCGCCCATGTTGTCCGAGGTGTCGTATGCCCGAACCTGTACGGTGTTCTCCCCACAAGCCGTCAACTCACTCACCGGGAGCGGATCCACGGCGAACAGGTACAGCCGCTCTCCTTCGGGGGTGACCCCCGCCGGCGTAAAGACCAGGTCATGGAAGCTCCCGGCACGGAGCTGGAAGTTCATCGAGGCCAGCTCACGGTCCTCCCTCACTTCGCCTTGCAGCCGGACGTAGGGGCTGGTCAGCGTCGTACCGGCTTCCGGCAGGAGGATGGTGATCCGTGGCGATTGGTCGTCGCCGGGGACAGGGACAGGGGTGGTCGGCCCGCGAAGGGTCAAGTCGTCGATGATCTCGGGCTCCGCCACGCTCCCGTAGCTCACGGTGATCTCGAAGATGCCGGGCGCGCGGACGCTGAGGCACTTCCGAATCGGTGTGGCCGCCGGGCCGAAAGTCTCCGAGTCCGTCCCGGCCACAGCGCGGTGGCCGGAGGCGTCCAGCGAATAAGCCGTCAGAACCGCGGTGATCGGCGACGTGGACCAGATCTGTTGGTTCAAGCCGACGTACAGGCCGACGAAGTTCTGCAGGCTCGAGAAGCCGATGCGCATCGGCGTTCCGGTGCTCCCGAACTCTTCCGGGTAGTTCAAGGTGAGCGCCTTGGTTCCCGAGTGGGTGGCCACAGCGGGTGAGACAACGATCATGCCGCTATCCCCGAGGAAGCGCACCCCCTCGGGCGTGGTTGTCTCACGCAGGTCGGTGCCGGTCGCGTAGCTCTCGAAGTTGACCACCACCTCCCCGGCCAGCCCGCGCGCTTCGCAGTCTGTGACCATGGGCGTTGGCGGCACCCGGGTAGCCGGCACTGGGGTGGGAGCCTGGGTGGCCAGCTCGGTCACCTTCACCCCGCTGGAGGCACACACCGGACCGGCCTTGGGCAACTTGGGTGTGGTGCAGGCCCAGATCACATGCCCTCCTGGCTGGGCACTCGCTGGAAACGCGGCACCGGTCGAAAAGGCGCTATTCGCGTTGGTGGTGAACGTTCCAATCTGCTCTCCGCTCGCCGAGTCCCAGAGGATCAATCCGTTCTGCATCCCCGGGAATCCGGATCCGGTCACAGTCACGTTCGTTCCGGGCGGGCCGAAGCCGGGACTGACCGTGATGCTTGCCGCGGACTGTCGGCTGACGGCCGGCGCCATCGAGGCTGCGCTTAGCAGCAAACCGCATCCGAGCAAGATCGCACCGCCGAGCAGGTAACGAACGGGCTTGGTGGCCAACACGGAGCACCTCCTGTGAAACGACTCTCGAAGGGACCTCGCGCCGCCGCACGACGCAACAACGGGGAACGACAGGCGATCTGTCGTCCGCGTCGCGGCCATGCGGCGCGCCTCCGGCCCGATACGACCGGTCGGGGCATCTTGAATGCGGGCAGGCCTAAGCCGGGGAGTTGTCAGCGCCAGGCGGAAGCCGCTCGGTCGGATGTTAGGGCTACGGAGAGAGTGGGGTGAAGGCCGAGGACGGAGGACGAGCGGCGTCCTTCACCCTCCATTGTACAGGTATGTCAAGACCCTTTGCGCGCTCGAAGGCTTTTCCGCAAGATGGGGAACCGAAGAAGGTCCACTTCGTGCGCATTCGTGGCAAGGCTTGCGGCGGCACGCGGCCCTCCCCTTGACGAAGATCCGAGCGGCGTCCATGCCAGCAGGCTGTGCGTCTTAGGCCAGGGGACCCCACAAGGGAGCACAAGCAGGAGAGGGATGTGAAGCCTCGCGCCGCCAGGGGTAGGCACGCTACTCCTGCTTCAGGAGCACAACGGTCACGCCGTCGCCACCTTCGGCATCGCTGCCGGACTGGAAGGTGGCGGCGTACGGGTTCGAGCGCAGCGCCTCGCGGATCGCCTGCCGCAGCCGGCCCGTGCCCTTGCCATGGATGATGCGCACAAAGGGCAGGCCGGCGTAGCTGGCAGCATCCAGCCGCCGCTCCAGTTCCTCCAGCGCCTCATCCACCACCAGGCCGCGCAGGTCCAGCTCGAAGGGTGGCGGTTCGGGAGCGGCCATGATCCGGGTGGCGGTCGGCGCGGCGCGCGGTCTCACCGGCTCCTCCGACCGGCCGTCTGCTGAATTAGCCGGGAGCGCCAGTTCCTTCAACCGCGCCCTCACCCGCAGCCTGCCGATCTGGACCTCCACCTGCTCCCCGCCAAGCTCGGTCACGACTCCGGTCGTCTGGAGCGCGGGCAAGAGGACTCGCTGCCCCAAGTGGAATTGCAGCGGAGCACGTGGGGGCGGTGCCGGCAGCACGCGCGCCACCGGCTCGGCTGTCTGTTCTTGCAGTTCGTCCAGATCGTCTTCGAGCTGCTCGACAACCTGCAACGGCTGGGCGGCGGCCGCCAGCCTGCGTCGCAGTTGATCGACCTCGTCGCGCATTGCCTCCAGCTCGGCCTGCGCCTGCTGCCGCGCACTCTCCAGCACCTGCCGCCGTTCATCTTCCAGGGCCTCCAGGCGCGTGGCCAGCTCCGATTCCTCATCGCGGAGCTGGTCGCGGACCGCTTCGGCCTCCCGGCGCGCCGCCCGCGCGGCATCGCGCTCCCGGTGAATCTCGTCCAGGAGCTGCTCCGCCTGGAGGTCTTCCGGGGAGACCAGGGTCCGTGCCCGTTCGATCAGATCGTGGCTCAGGCCCAGGCGCTCGGCAATCGCCAGCGCGTTCGAACGTCCCGGCAGGCCGATGGTCAGATGGTAGGTCGGCCGCAGCGTCTCAAGGCTGAACTCCATGCTGGCATTGCGCACACCGGGGGTGGTCTGCGCGTAGGATTTCAGCTCGGAATAGTGAGTCGCCACCAGCGTCGTGATGCGCCGGTCCACCAGCGTGCCCAGGATGGCGCGTGCCAGGGCCGAACCCTCCTGGGGATCGGTCCCCGCCCCGAGCTCGTCCAGGACGACCAGCGAAGCGGCATCTGCCTCCCCCAGCACCCGGATGATGGTCGTGATATGCGACGAGAAGGTCGAGAGCGACTGTTCGATCGACTGCTCGTCGCCGATGTCGGCATAGATCGAGTCGAAGATCGTCAGCTCCGAACCGGACTCGGCCGGCACGTGGAGCCCGCACTGGGCCATGAGCGCCAGCAGCCCGGCGGTCTTCAAGCTGACGGTCTTGCCGCCGGTGTTCGGGCCGGTGATCACCAGCACGAAGGTGTCGGGGTCGAGCAGCAGGTCGATCGGGACTACGGTGCGCGGGTCGAGCAGCGGGTGGCGGGCGCGCCGCAGGCGCAGGACCGACCCCGGATGGTCAGACCTATCCGACCGGCGCGAGCTCAGCAATGGCTCGGCCGCATGCAGGATCTCGGCAAAGCGCGCCTTGGCAAAGGCCAGGTCCAGGTGAGCCAGCGCCTCGACCGTCTCGTTGATGGCCGCCGCATGCTCGCCGACGAGGGCAGACACGGCCGCCAGGATCCGGCGCACCTCGTCTCGCTCCGCCAGCACCAACTCGCGTACCTGGTTGTTCAAATCGACAACGGTCAGCGGCTCGATGAACAGCGTCGCCCCGGAAGCCGACTGGTCGTGGACGATGGCACGCAGGCGGCCCTTGAATTCGGCCCGCAGCGGGACGACAAACCGGCCGTCCCGCTGGGTGATGATCGGCTCCTGGAGCATGGGGATGACTTTGGGGTCGGTGATCAAGCGCTGGAGCTTGGTGTTCAACCGGTCGTGGGCCACGCGCAGGTCGGCCCGGATCGCCTGCAGGGCCGGCGAAGCGCTATCGAGCACATCCCCGCGTTCGTTCAGCGTCTGCGTGACGGCGTCGATCACCCCCGGCGGAGGCTGCAGCCTGGCGGCGATCGCAGCCAGCGTCGGCGCCTCGGTCGCTTTCTCGAAGAAGCGCACCAGCGTGCGGGCGGCGACCAGCGTCGACTTGAGATCGAGCAGTTCGAGGGGTTCCAGCACGGCGCCGCGCGAAGCCTGGGTCACCTGAGGGCGGACGTCATGGGCGCCGCCGATGGACAGGCTGGCATTGACCGACAGGATCCGGGCCGCCTCGGTCGTCTCCGCCTGACGCCGGCGGGCTTCGTCCAGGTCGGCCGTCGGCGCCAGCCCGCGCGCCAGTTCCTTGGAGGCCGAGAAGGCCGCGCAGGATGCCAAGCGCTCCAACACTTTCGGAAGTTCGAGCGTGACCAGCGACTTGGAGTCCATGGCCGCGGCAGTGTATCACGAGTCCCCCGGCGCGAAGCTCGCGGCGGGCACCCTTGGCCTGCGGCGGATTCGGGATGACAATCGGCCTCGCGCTGCGGTGGACGTTCAACCGCTGCCGTGTGAGGTCTGACTTGTCGCCAGCCATGACGCACGACGAACGCCAGGGTTTCCTCGCCGGGATTCATGTCGGCGTCTTCAGTGTGGTCCAGGATTCGCAGGCACCGCTCAGCCTGCCAGCCTGGTATGCCTACACTCCCGGAGAAGACGTGCGCATCTTACTCACGCCGGACGACCCGCGCGCTGCCTTGCTCCGCGCCCTGCCGCGCGCCTCGCTGTGTGTCCAGGACGAGATGCCCCCCTACCGCTACGTCTCCATCGAGGGGCCGGTCCTGGCGCTGGTGCCCGTCCACCGCGAGCAGGAATACTGGCCGCTGATCCTGCGCTATTTGCCCGAGATGTGGGCCCAGGGCTACCTGCGCCACACGTGGCCCGAGGGCGATGATCGCAGCGAGCCAATGCTGTTTGCCCACGTGCATCCGGAGGTCTGGCGCGCCGTGAACTACCACGAGGAGTACGTTGCCTTCCTCGGTGGACGGCACGGCCAGGATGCCGGCTGAGCGCCGGGGCTGGAGGCTGCATGCGCGACCTGACGGATGACTTCCTCGAGTTGATCCGCCGCACGTCCACCGACCTTCCGCCGGACGTGGAGAAAGCTCTGGTCGCGGCGCGCCAGGGCGAAGCGCCGGGATCGGCGGCGCGCAATGCCCTCGACAGCATCCTCGAGAACGTGGCGCTGGCGCGGCGCGACTCTTCGCCGATCTGTCAGGACACGGGCACGCCGATCTTCACCGTTCGGCACCCTGCCGGCTGGAGCACCCGGGGCCTGCGCCAACAGATTCGGAAGGCGGTCGCCCTGGCAACGGCTCGCGCCTACCTGCGGCCGAACGCCGTCGACTCGCTGAGCGGCAAGAACAGCGGCGACAACCTGGGTGACAACGCCTTCCCGACCATTCACTTCGAGGAGGTGGAAGGGGAGACGCTCACGGTCGACCTGATGCTGAAGGGTGGCGGTTGCGAGAACGTCGGCGCGCAGTACTCCCTGCCCCACGCGGCCCTCGGCGCCGGACGTGACCTGGAGGGCGTGCGGCGCGTGGCGCTGGACGCGGTCCATCAGGCCCAGGGGCAGGGCTGCGCGCCCGGTGTACTGGGCATCGCCGTCGGAGGCGATCGCGGCTCGTCGTACCTGGCTTCGAAGGAGGCGCTGCTGCGCCCCCTGGATGACCTCAACCCCGATCCGGTGCTGGCGGACCTCGAGGCACGGCTTGTCCGCGAGGCCAACGAGTTGGGCATCGGCCCGATGGGCTTCGGCGGCCGGACGACGGTGCTCGGCGTCAAGGCGGGCAGCCTGCACCGGCTGCCGGCCAGTTTCTTTGTCTCCGTGTCCTACATGTGCTGGGCCCACCGCCGGCGGCGGATGATCGTCGCCGGAGATACCGTCCGCTACACCGACCGGAGCGAGGCATGATCGAACTGACGCTGCCGCTGAGCGAATCCGCCGTACGTGATCTGAAGGTCGGCGATCCGGTGTCGCTGCATGGAGTGATGGTCACCGGCCGCGACACGGCACACAAGTGGATGGTCGAGACCTTCATCCGCAAGACCCGTGCGCCCCAGGGTGACGACCTCGCTGCGATCGAGGCACTGCGGCCGCTGCTGTCCGGCGGCGCCATCTACCACTGCGGACCCGTCGTGGCCGGGCTGGA
>Ga0315289_10000581_pt1 | contig 56341 bp, 70 predicted proteins | sample YL17G11_40_MG_FD_203452 | JGI IMG/M metagenome (GOLD analysis project Ga0315289, IMG submission 203452) | Sediment microbial communities from Yellowstone Lake, YNP, Wyoming, USA - YL17G11_40 | ecosystem: Environmental > Aquatic > Freshwater > Lake > Sediment | place: USA: Wyoming | collected...
AAAAAGTGAAAAAAATAAGAAAAAATTGAGGAGAAAAAACAAAAACAAAGCAAAATAAAGCTCTATAACGCCAGATTAAAAAAAGTTTCTACAAACCATAAAATACAGAGGGATAATCAAACCCCTCAATATAGTTAATACGATTAATATGGTCAATACCGCCAACCAATTCATGCTCTGCATCTATTAATTTTTCTTTGAATTCTATTGGTGTTAAACCACTTCTTTTAATTAATCTCTTTGCATATACCATCTTCAATCCATACATTAGCTTCAATCTTTTGTGATCGGAGGAAATATCATAATAATTATATAAGTCGCTAATTGTAGGCCTTAAATAATATGAAGCAATCGTATGCTCTACATCACCATTTTTTATTAGAGGATAAGCATTATATTTTTTTATAGAATAATGCATTGATTTAATTTTACCTTCTTTTACTGCTATGCTCCAATCCTTAAAAAATTTATTAATTGCATGTCTATCCCTATAAAACTCTTTTTTTACTATGAGCAGCCTGCTTGGGCTAAACCCATACAATCGTACAGACTCTTTCAGAGTTTTATATGGAATTCTTTCAGGGTCTTCATTATATCTCTTAATGAATTTCTTTAATTTTGCTTTTGTAATCTTTCTGTGAACAGGTTTTTCTGGCATAAAAATTATTTACACGATTTTTTCCTGCCTTGACCTTTCTGTTTCAAAGAGCTCGCTGACTGAAAGGTTTTCGTGGATGCATTTTATGGCTTTGGCTAAGAGGGAAGAAATTGTTATCTGCTCTATTTTACTGCTTTCCTTGCCGTTCAAGGGAATTGAATCAGAGACAAACAATTTCTCTATTGGAGAAGAATTAATGTTTTCTATTGCTTTGCCTGAAAGGATGCCGTGAGTGCAGTAAGCAAAAATCTTTTTTGCGTCGTTATCCTTCAAGGCCTGAGACCCTAAAGTGAGAGAGCCTGCAGTGTCAACCATGTCGTCAAACATAATGCAGGTCTTGCCTTTAACGTCTCCAATTACATTGAATACTTCAGCTACATTCTCTTTAGGCCTCATTTTGTCTACTATTGCAATGCCTGCCCCGGAAAGAAGCCTTGAAAAGGCACGCGCTCTTCTAACGCCTCCTGTGTCAGGGCTTACTATTACTAAGTCTTTAAGCAATTCTTTCTTGTGCTTGTGAATGAAATCAGCTACTATGTAAGCAGAATCTAAGTTGTCTACTGGAATATTGAAGAAGCCTTGGATTGGGGCTGAATGCAGGTCAATTGAAAGCATTCTCTGGGCCCCTGCAGTTGAAATTAGGTCTGCAACAAGCTTTGCTGATATAGGGTCTCTTGCGCCAATTTTATGGTCCTGCCTTCCGTAACCGTAATAAGGGACAACTGCAGTGATTCTTCCAGCTGAAGCCCTTTTTGCTGCATCCAAGAATACAAGCAATTCCATTAAACTGTCGTTTTGTGGAGCACAAATGGATTGAATGAAGAAAACATCTTTTCCTCTAATGGATTCGTTTATTTTTAGGTTGACTTCCCCGTCGCTGAATTTGCCTGCAGTGCAGTCGCTTAAGCTCAAGTTCAATTCAGAGGCAATATCTTCAGCTAATTTCCTGTTGGAGTTTCCTGCAAAAAGCTTCAAGTCAAAGTTGTCCATTTGAAAAGCACCGAATTATTCTTTCTTCTTCAATCTTTTTTTGCTTTCACGAAAGAAATCATTATTCCCTTGCTTGGCGTTCTCCTTACGCCTGCAATTAATGGCTTTCTTTTTTCTTCTTTTTTTTGGGCATCGAGTTGAGTTAAAGGCATTAATTATTCCTCCTTTCAGGCCTAATGAAATAATTAGGGCTTACTAATTTAAATATTTTTGTTTTAGTTGTAATAGAAGGAAAATAAAATGAGCAGAATTGTAAAAATTAAGGCAAGGCAGGTACTTGATTCAAGGGGGAACCCTACAATCGAGGCTGAAGTGCACACAAAAAGATTTATTTCAAGCGCAATTGTTCCAAGCGGGGCATCAAAAGGCAGCCTCGAAGCATTAGAGCTGAGAGACAACGAGAAAGACTATTTAGGGCAGGGGGTATTAAAGGCAGTAAGCAATGTAAACAAGGTCATAGCACAAAAGCTTATTGGACTTGACTCCAAAGACCAGAAGCGCATTGACAAGACTTTAATTGAATTGGATGGAAGCCCAAACAAGTCAAAATTAGGGGCTAATGCAATCCTTGCAGTAAGCCTTGCTGTTGCAAGGAATGGGGCTTTATGCTCTGAAATGCCCTTGTTTGAATACATTGCAGAATTAAGCAAGAACAGACTTCTTTCACTGCCTGTGCCTGCATTCAATATGATTAATGGAGGCGTTCACGCAGGAAATAATTTGAGCATCCAGGAATTCCTTGTATACCCAATAGAATTCAAGTCTTTTTCTGATGCTTTAAGGTGCGGTTCTGAAATTCATCACGCATTAAAGAAGATTATAATAAAAAAGCACGGCAAAAGCGATGCCAATTTTGGTGACGAAGGAGGCTTTGCTCCAAACATCAGGAAGACAACAGAAGCCCTTGAATTAATCCTTGAGGCTGCAAAGGAATTAGGCTACGAGAAAAAGATAAGGTTAGGCATAGATGCTGCTGCCTCTCAATTCTATAAGAACAAGCGCTATGTAATGGAGGGAATGAAATTAAAGCCGGAAGAATTAGTGCATTACTACCTTGAATTAAACAAGACTTATCCAATGCTTTCATTTGAGGACCCTTTTGCCGAAGAGGACTGGAATTCTTTTATTGAATTGACAAAAAAGTTAGGTGAAAAGCATTTGGTTATAGGGGACGACATCTTGGTTTCAAAGGTTGAGAGAATAAAGAAAGCAATAGAGCTGAAAGCATGCAATGCCCTGCTGCTTAAAGTAAACCAGGTTGGCACTTTAAGCGAGGCATTAGAGGCAGCCCAGACAGCATTCAACGGCAAATGGAGGGTAATGGTAAGCCACAGGAGCGGAGAAACAGAAGACTCATTCATTTCAGACCTGGCAGTAGGCATTAATTCAGGCCTCATAAAGACAGGGGCTCCATGCAGGGGCGAGAGGACAGCAAAATTCAATCAATTACTGAGAATAGAAGAAGAGCTCACCGCACACAATAAAGCCTTATACGCGGGCAGCCAGCTGAAGAACTAAAAAAAAGTCTTAAGTATCGTGCCTTTCATAAACAAGTCTGCTTTGCTTTTTATATAACTCGTAAGCCGTGATTAATTCTTCAGCTTTTTCTAAATTTAATTTATAACTTTTATATTCTTTCATTTTGCTTATTTCTTTAACAATTTCTCCAAGAGTATTTCTTTGTTGATTTATGTCAAATTTTTCAAGAATTACCCCTCTTTTTTTTAGTAATCTTCTAATAGAACCAATTAATCTTATTTCCGAGTGTTTCAAACCAAGAGCGCCTTTTAATTCATTCCTAATAAAGTCAATCGCTGCTTTTTTAACCTTAAAATTAATCCAGTATTCCAAACTGTACTTTTTTTTGCCTTTGTATTCACTGAAAGAAACAATCCACCCCGGCAGCCATCTTTGAACATGAGCATTAAAATCTTTTATTGTTTCAAGAAGAAAGTTATATTTTTTTGAATTTTTATAAACTGCTTGAGCTACCAAATTTTTTGATTTTATTAAAATCTTTTCTTGTTCAGCATTCAAAATAGGAATGTACCTAAAAGGCCAGCCTTTAGGTTTAATATCAATATAAAATCCTTCTTTTTTCATAATTGAGGCAATTGACCAAACATCCTCAACTAAAGACCCTGTTTCTTTTGCTATTTCTTCACAAGTTTTTTTTCCTTTACCGCAATACAGAGCATTTCTTATTTTAGCTGCTTTTGTGTTTAATTTAGCGTACTTTCCTATAGTTATCAAACCTTTCTTTCTAAGAATATGCCTGACATGCCCTATCTCACCCTTTGTTGTATTAATGCCTTGATGTTCAAGCCTCTTAACTAATTCTTCTGCTGGAATTGTGGGAGAGAATAATAATTGTTGTTTAACAGCAGACCCGACTTTTCCCATTAGCTTTATTTCATATTTTGCTTTAAATTTTTTGGGTTTCACGTAAAAAATTAGGCGAACCTTGTTTAAAAGCTTAATCCAGTAAAGCAATTTTTTGTGCCTAACTAGCATTAATCCTAAAATAAAAAAAATAGAAAAGTAGAAGAAAAGAACCCAAAAAATTTCAGAAAAAGAATTTTTTTAAAGGGGTTATTCAGAATTCTTCTTCTGCTTCTTCATAATCATAGTCTTCTGTGTCTTCGGTGTCTTCATCTGTGCTCCAGTCGTCTTCTTCCTTTTCCTCATCTTCAAACTTCTTCTTTTCTGGTTTCTTCTTTTTTTCTGCCATTAAATATCACCTTTGGTTTATTGAGAGATTAAAGGAAAAACGGCTTGAAATCAAAGCCTAAATTTTCCATTACCATTTCTTTTTAGGGAAGAATATAAAAACCTTTGCCTTAAAGCAGAGCAAAAACATTATTTAAATTTTTCTACATAATGATATTTTGTGGTGTAACTTAAATGGAAGGAATAATAAAACAGCAGAACAGGGTGCAGGAACAAATTGAAAGAATTCAGGACGACATAAGGAAAATCCAGAACGAGCAGATAGAATTGAATGTCAGGCTAAGCAGAATGGAAAACGGCAGGTTCAGCAAAACCAAATCAAAATAAATTAATCAATTTAATAATAAAAGAGAATTTCGTCTTTCCTTTTTTTGTTTTTTGTTCAGCCGCTGGTCCAGAATCTCTTGTCTCTTCTTCTTTCAGCCATCTGTTTTTCCAATTCTTCTTTGCTCAGTTTCTCTCTTGTTTCATTTAATGGGTTTCTTTTTGCTTCTTCCTCGCTTGCACAGTCCTCGCACAAGCCGCCTTTCAAGTCCTCTTTTCTTTCACATTTCCTGCATATACCTCTTACCAAAAAATCACCATGCTAAACTAATTATCACCTGAAAATAATTAAAATGTATGCATTCAACGAAATTTTTCAATTAATTAAATGAATTGAATAACAAAATTATAAATTAACGAAAGTAATATAAACCAAGAAAACGTTGTATTATATAATAAATCAACAGGGAAAAGAATGATTCTCCCAAAAAGTTTTTGGGTAAGTATAATAGTGGCGGGGTCGTTTTTGTTCGTTTTGTCTATGACCTCCCCCTGCAATATTCCTCTATTTTGCTTAGTGCAGTTATTATATTAATTGGGCTTATTGGAATTTTTCTGAAGAAAAAAATAATTCTTGCCGTTTTAATTATTATCTTGATTATTTTTATTTTATATGGGGCAGTTGTTTTCTTTATTTATCCAATGAAAGAATATAACTTAGACGGATGTACAGAAAAAGGGTATAATTCATACAACACACAGGTTAAAATAATTAGTTGCTACTGTCAAAGAGATTTACCTAAAGCGGAATTGTCCTCAAAAATACACTCTTATTTCAATACACAGGTAGAGCCAGACACCGCAAAAAAAGTGTTAGAAGAAGAAAAAAGGTTAGAAAAACTAAAAGAATCAATGGAGGAACAATATACTTTCATGCACTTTATAGACAACCATATTCTATTTAACACAACTCCCGTTTCTGAAGATGAACAAATAAATAAGAAACCACTCATATGTTTTATCCCAATATATTATGAGCTTTAAGTTCATTCAACGAATTCCATTATTCCTTTCTGCTTCTTCTGCAGGCCTTTTATTCGGGCTTTAGGATTGCTTATTTCATAGTCTAATTTATAGTACTCCAATCCATATCTTTCAAGCAGTTCATGCGGGGGCCTTGCAATATCCGGGGCACACAATATGCCTCGGGTTTCTTTTCCCTTAATTTTCTCTATCTGTTTCACGTACAACTGCAGCTGGCTGACTGCCTTCAAGTCAGCCTTTCTCCTTTTCACCTCAATTACCACAAGCCTTCCTTTCTCGTCTTCAGCCAGAATATCAATTATTCCCTTTCTAAGGGGGATTTCATTATTGATTGGCTTGAGCCCTGGCTCAATGAATGAAAGGTCCTGCATTAATAATTGGCTTAATTCCTTTTCTGAACCGAAAAGCCTTAAGTCCTTGTCTCCTTCTACATCAAAATTTTTTATGAAGTCAATGTCATAAAAGAATACTTCCAATAATTCCTTTGGCTTTCTTTTTCTTGCGCTTATTATGAGAGTTCCTTCAGGATTTAATTCACTTGAAATATCGCTGTTAACCATATAGTTCACAGGATTAAGGAAGCGGTTCTGGTGCACTGCAAAACTGCCGTCGCCTTTAATCAGAAGCATCCTCTTTCCCTTGGGCAGCTTTGATCCTGCCCTGCCTTGGTACTGCACAAAGCATTCCCCTATAACCAATAGCATTTCTTTTCTGTGCACTGCCTCTTTAATTAGCTCCAGAGCCTGCCTTAACTCCATACAAAAATAGAATGCCTCAAAGCCCTATTAATTCTTTCGCAGTAAATGAAGAAGCCAATAATTAAAAGTATTTTTTTGCCTGCTTTCTAATGTAAGGAGGGCATTTCTTTAGGTATTTGATTAACACCTTTTTTTTAATTCTCTTCTTCATTTCTTTCAATGCATTTTCTGGCAACTGTTCTTTAAAGTAAATGAAATCAATGAATGTTTTTTCTATGCCCGAAACAGGAATCCAATAGTTAGAATACTTTATAAATTCAAATCCAAAAAACATTCTTCTGTCAATCCTTCTTACAATAACATTTGCATCCATTATTTCTCTTACTCCGCTTCTCACTTTTCTTGGCGTTATTATTATCGGGTTTGTTTCCTGTTCCCATAAATTTCTTATAGAAAGCGCTTCCTGCAGGCCGTAATAAAAAGGGGAAAAAGCAAAGCCTGCAACAGTTATGTCCTCTTGGAAAGTGTAAAAGCCCTTAGTTATCCTGTGTATTTCCTTTTTTTTCATTAAATTATGCAGCAATAAATAGAAATAATTTTTGTTTATTTTTGCTTTGCCTAAAAATGCCTTTAAGTCAGCAACAGAAAAGATTTGCCTTTCCTTAAAATGTTCTCTTACTTGGTTTACATAATTCATTGCTTAAACCCCCTTTTCAGAGAAACAAGCATTTGGTCAAAAGAAGGTATTGCCCCCGCATAAACTATTGTTCTAAGGGTTTTTTCATCTGCAGGCCTTTCAGGTTTTTTAAGAAATTGCCTGATTTTTTCTTCAATTATTGTACTTTTGGGTAAATATCTGCTAAGCCAGTAAACGTCATAAAAATCCCTTATCAGTTTTCTGTTGGCATATGCATTTGCTTTTTCCAGCAACAAGTCTTCAGGGGAAAGAGTCAAAACATCAATGTAAGCTCCATTAGTTTTTTCATAAGGCTTAATCTCATATTTTTTTATTTTCCTTAAGCTTGCTTCAAATCTTATTTCACTGCTTATGTTTGAAATCTTGGAAAATATTGAATTGCCTGTTTCCTTGTATTTTAACAGGATCAATCCTCTTGATTTAAGCTGCTCACTAAAAGACTCCTTAAATCCATTGTTAGTTGAAAGATAGAAGTCAAGGTCTTCTGAAAACCTGTTGCCTTCATAGCACCTCCAGATTGCTGTGCCGCCATGCAGCACTGCTTTTGGCGAAATAAAGTATATAATGTCCACTACCTCATCCTGAAGCATTGCTATTTCTTTATGCGCCTGTTTTTTCAGCCTGTTGTATAAAGGAATCCTCATATTAATATAAATAAACCAAACTTATAAAAAAACATATGTTTGGTTAATTCAGTAATATGGCATAATATATTATAATTCTATTAATTCTTTCGGCGATTTGGATAATGGAATAAAAGAATTTTTCGTTACAAGAAAATCGTCTTCAATTCTTATCCCGCCGAACTTTCTGCCATAAAAGCCTGGTTCAATTGTGACAACCATTCCTTCTCTCAACTTCCATTCGGCTTTGTCATTCATTTTTGAAGGAAAATCGTGGACCTCTATTCCTAATCCGTGGCCTAAGGAATGCATTAATTCTTCATTTAATTCTTTTTGCATTATTGAATTGGCAGCATTAAACAATTCTTTTGCTTTCACTCCATTCCTTATTTTACCTGCTGCATTCTTCTGCGCCCTGAAGACTGTTTCGTAAGCTTCTTTCTGCTTTTCGCTTGCTTTTCCGAGGACGAAATTTCTTGTTAAATCCGCGCAGTAGCCCTGGAATCTTGCACCGCAGTCGATTAGAATTAATTCTCCTTTGTTTATTTTCTTGCTTGAGGTATTGCAATGCGGAACAGCGGAGTTTTTGCCTGAAGCAATTATGGAAGGAAAAGCAGTTCCTTCTGCACAGGATTTCTTGAAGTGATACTCCAATTCATTTGCCAAATCTGATTCTTTTGCTCCAGCCTTAATTTTTTCTTTTATTTTTTCAATACCTTCCTGCGTTATTTTGATGGCTTCTCTTATTTTTTTGATTTCTTCTCTTGTTTTGATTTCCCGCATTTTGCCTAACTGCCCTGAAACATCAACAAATTTTTTTCCTTTCAGGATTTTCTTTAATTTCTTGAATGAATTCACCGGGTAGATGTTGAGGTTTAATCCAATCCTTTTTGCCTTCAGGTTTTTTTGAAGCAATTCATCCAACTGCTTTTCGTTATCATAAATTTTCACTGTATAAACCTTTGTCTTGGGAATTGAACCGTACTCTAATTTTGTTGTCAGAATTAAAGGCTTCTTTTTTTTGTTGAGAACAAGGAAATTGTTTGCAAAGCTCTCCCTGTACAATCCTGTGAAATAGTAAAAATTTGAATCAGAAAAAGAGGGGAAGTTCCTTAGCAGGATTGAGTCAACTTCTGCTTCTCCAAACAATTCCTTTAATTTTCTGCCTTCAATCATTTTTTCACTTTTTTTTGACTATCGGCAGCTTTGTCCTCTCGTTCTCTATTACAGTCAGTTCTGGAGGCAAATCTATTGCATCCTTCGGGTCCTTTGAGAAATACCTTAGATGGCCCTTGCTGTGCAGGTAGTACGTAATGCCCTTGCTGTTTTTATGGGAGTAAACCATTCCAATCACTTCCTTTTTTTATTTAACAAAATAAGAGGAATTAATTTTAATTCCATTAGCATTTCAGTGTGGTTATGCAGCCCATTTCATTGTTTTTGATTTCTTTTGGTTGGGAGGAAGACTGAATGCACTTCAAGGCCTCTTGGGCTATTTCATTGCTTGGCTCAGGGCAGCTTGGGTTCTGGCTTTCCATGAGCTTTTTCTTGGCGAACTCAAGCATTGTAATGCACTCGTCGCCTGTAATGCATCCTTTATCGTCCCTTATTTCATTTACAGCCTTTCCTGCAGTGCCGCATGCGCTCTTTTCCTGTTCGCTCATCAAGGCCGGCATTTTGCAGTAGAACGGCTCCATGCACTGAGGGTAAAAGGTAATTCCTGAAGATTTCTTTTCAATGCTTTCTAGTTCATAGTTCGGGCCGTTATTCATGTCAGGGCTTGACAGTGAAACTACATAAGGAAGGCCCAAAGAATTATTTTTGTCTGCAACACACATAAGGAGCTGGCCTCCAAATCCTGTGCTGCTCTTTATGTTCACTGCAAATTCAGTGCATTTTTCAAGGTATTTATCTGAGAGGCCTTTTTTTGTGATGGAAAAGTCTCCAAGCACATTGCCGATAACTGCACCATTATAATAAACATTCTTTAAGAGAACTGGCATTTCAGAAGTCCATGCCTCAGAGGAATTAAAGTTTTTTCCTGCTGCATGAAAAATCAGGTTCAATTGCGTTATATTGTCAAACTCATTCTTTGAAGATTTTGCATCATCAAATGCTAATTCAGATTTTCCTATGCCTTCTGAAGAGCCCAATTCGCCGTCATCCTTGTACAAGGTAACCTTTGCCCAATAAGACCTTTCAGGTGAATCCTTTTCATCATAAGACTGGAGTATTCCAGCAACTGCATCCTTGCTTGAGCATTTCTGTTCTTTTTCAAGGTAGTAAATAACATATCTTGTTGATTCCTGGCCTTGAGGCCCGTAATTTTTGTTTACATAAGTGAATTTCAATGGAGAAAAAACAACAGGCTCTTCTTTTGGCGCTGGCTTTTCTGTTGTTTCAGCAGCAGGCGCTGGAGACTTTTCTGTTCCTGTTCCTTGGGTGCCCTGCTGTTGGGCGCAGCCAAACAAAAAGAGTGCGAGAATAATTGCAACCAATAAAAATATTTTAATGTTTTTAATCATACTCTTTATAATGTCAATTCTAATATTTAAATCTTTTGCAAAAACAATAGTTACTATGCATTCAGGCTCTCAATTAAAAAAGAAGTTCAGGGAATTCGCCCTGAATTTGAATGCAAAGGATAGAATTGCAATACTGCACCACAGTGACGCTGACGGGATTAGCGCTGCTGCCATTGCATTCAAAGCAATAGAAAAATTGACTGGAAAAAAGCCTTTTGTTTTGCAGCAAAGATACGGTGAATCCCTGCTCGGCAAAAAAGCACTACTTTTATTGAAGAAAAAAAATGTTAATAAGCTTATTATCCTTGACTTGAATATAGACCAGCACGCTTTCAAGCTCAAAAAAGTGAATAAAATCCAATCAATAATGATTTTAGACCACCACAAAATATTCAGGGACCTGAATTCAAAGAAAATATTATTCATTAAAAGCCAGTTCCTGAAGAAGGTTGACGGAAGCAGGTATCCTGCATCAAAGCTATGCTTTGATTTGTTTTCAGGGCTCGTTGATTTAAGGAAAGAGAAATGGATTGCATGCATTGGATTGTACGGAGACTTTGCTCAAGACTCCTGGAAGCCTTTCATAAAGAATACTTGCAGGGAAAATAAAATCAGAAAATGCAATAAATTCTTTATTGAGGCAAAGGAATTATTTGGCGCAGTTGAAACAATAAAGCCTAAAAAGATTCCTGAACTCATTGAAATCTTAGTTAATGCAAAAAATCCAAATGCAATACTGAAATCAAAATTCTATTCCCTTGTAAAGGAATTTAAGAGAGAAGTAAAGTTTTGGGAGAAGAAGGCAAAGGGCAGGGCAGAATTTTTTCCTGAACTTGAATTAGTATTCTATGTAATCAATCCTTTGTATCCAGTGAAAAGCCATTTGATTAATTCAATGTCACAAAAATTCCCTCACAACACAATAATTGTATTGCAGGAAAGAAAGGCTTTCTTTGATATAAGCGCCAGAAGGCAGGACTCCAAGCTGCCAGTGAATGAATTGCTTGAGCATGCAGTAAAAGATCTTCCGAAAGCCTTGGGCGGAGGCCATGCCCCTGCTGCTGGGGGCAGGATAAGAAAAAAAGATTTAGGGAAGTTCAAGCAAAATGCAATGAACTTCATAAGGAAAAATTATTCAGTCTAATTCCTTCATTTCTGCGTCTATCCTTGAGACCTTTGAGAGCTTTTCCTTCAGTTGAGTTAATTCTTCTTTTATCCTCTCTCTTTTTGAGTTGAGGTTAGTCTCTTTCTCCACTAAAGCAGAAATCTTGTTTCTGAGGGTTATTTCTTCGTTCTGGGTGTCAGTCAAGGTTTTAGCCATCCTTGAAAGCTTTTTCTCCATGTCGTCTTTTGTGTCTTTCAATTTCTTCATTTCATTTTCTATTTCTTTTAGCGCTGCAGACAGAACCTTTTGTTTTTCTTTAGGCAATCAATCCACCTCAAATATTTTGCATTAATGAAATAGTATAATTGTTCTCGTTTATAAATTTAATGTTTTTTTATTGTATTATAGCAGGGCGGGTTGCAAATGAAGATAAGCATTTTGGGCACTGGAGATTTAACAAAAATTCCAAGGCACACCAAAATAAAGGAAAAAGAATTAAGGAAATTGATTGAGTGCACAGCGGAATTGATTGCACGCAAAGGCCATGAACTTGTTATAGTGCCAGACAAAGGCATTCCAGCAGAGATTGCAAGAATCTATAAAGAGAAAGGCGGGAAAAAGGTTTACGGCTTAATTCCAGTGAAAGACACCAAATACGGAATTGAACACTTGAAGCCATTCCTTCACTTGGTGGACGAGAGAATTGAGTTAGACCATTGGTATGACGTTGACGGCGAAATAGCCGCAGCAGGAAAAGTATGCATTGTTTTTGGGCTCTCCCCTGGAATCATAAGGGAGGTTGCAGTGCTCAAATACCATTTCAAGTATCTTAAATGCAAGACAAAAGTATTATGGTTCAAGAACACTCTATCCCAAAAAATTCCTAAAGAGATAGAGGAGGAAATCCCAATAACCTACATTTCTTCAGTGAAGGAATTGGAGAAGTTTTTATGAAAATTAAAATAAGGAATGCAAAAATTGGAGACCTGAAATTCATTATTAAAGGAATCAAGGAAATATTCAGGATAGAGAAGTGTAGATTAAAAAGGGAAAAGCTTAATGAGGAAAAAAGGCTTGCTTTAAAGGCAATAAAAAGGAATGAAGTCAAAATTGCAGTGAAAGAGAAAAAGTCTTTGGGTTTCATATGGTTTGCGTTCAGTTCCACGACGCCTTATGGGGTTGATTACGGCAGCTGGGGCAAAAGATATTGCTTTGTAAGCTGGGTTTACGTGCTTAAGGAATACAGGCATAAAGGAATTGGCTCGCTGCTTTATTCCGAAGTAAAGAAAATCTGCAAAAAAAAGAAAGTGAAGGAAATAATCATTGATGTTTATGCAATAAACAAAAAATCAATTAAATTCCACAACAGAATGGGATTCAAGCCTTTGCTGTACATAGAAACAGAGAACATAAAATAATTTTATTTATTTTTTCATCAGTTTTTCTATTTCTTTTTTGCCTGCAGTGAAGGACTCCCTGCTTATAATGCCCAAGTCAAGGGACCTTTCAAGCAATGAAAGCTTTTTTACGAGCTTGAGCCTTTCCTCATCGCTCAATTTAGGCTTTCTTATTTCAGGCTTGATTTTCACTGGCCTTTTAACTTCTTTTTTTATTGCAATTTTCTTAGGAATCTTCTTGGGCTTTAATGCAATCCTTTTCTTGGGAATCTTTTTTGCTTTCAATCTAATTTTCTTTTCTTTTGGCTTTGGCTTTAATTTTCTCTTGATTTTTATTTTTTTAATATGCCTTAATTTTACTGGCTTTGGAGCCTTAATTTCTTTTTTCTCTTCTTTTTTTTCTTTTATTGTTTCGAGGGCTATGGCCTTTAATTCTTCTATTCCTTTTCTCACTTCCGGCTTGGGGAGTTCCTCCATTTCCACTTCTTTTTCTTCGGCAGGCTCTATTTCAGGCATTCTTTCTTCTGCCAGTTCTTTTAATGCTTTTGCCGGAATCATCTTGTGAACAAAGTTTTCTGCATTTATTTTTTCTCCTAGTATCTCTATTAACTGGTTGTAGAATTCAAGGCTTGTCTCTTCTTCAAGCACAATGAAGAAGCCATTGCACTGCAGTTCATTCAGTTTTTCCTTGAGCTTGAATAAGAATTCAATCAAGTCTTCTTTCTTGAAGTAAACAGTAAGCAGGGAAACTGAATCAAACAGTATTGCATTCAACTCGTTTTCTTCAACAGTCCTTTCAATTGCATCTATGAGTTCCCCTAAAGAGCGCTGGGATAAAATGAACTCTGTTTTCGGGTCGAATTCAATGGATTTTGAGAGAGACCTTGTAATGCTGTCAACAAAAAACATGCTTTCCGTGACAACCTTGTTCTCTTTCAATTCCTTTTTCAGGAAATCATCCAGTCTAACTGCATTAACAAGGCAGGCTTTATTGTTTCTTGCAGTAACCTCCCTTATAATTAAGGGCAGGGCGTCCCTGTACTGCTTTACTGAAACAGAAATCAAGGAGAAGTTCATCTGCTTTGCAGGCTTTGGTCTTTCTTCAATTTTCTCTTGTGTTTCTTCTAATGGTTTTCCCTCTTCTTTTTCTATTGGCTCCTGCGGCGAAGATGCTGCTTCCACGTCCTTCTTCAAGGCCTTTATCTCGTTTATCATTCTTTCTAGTTCCTGCTGTATGCCCATAAAATCACTTTATTTTTTCGTAGAGAAGCTCAGGCTTTTCGCTTGAAAGATAAAGCAATACCTCGCCTTTAATTGGAGTGCCGCTTACCTCTATCTCCCCTTTAATGCATAAGCCATCCTTGTTTGACATAAAATCTTTTGCGCAGAACTCATAGACGTAATCACCCAAGGTTACAAAAATTTGGGGCTCAGAAAAAGAGAGCTTCTCATTAAAGAAGTCGCTTAAGGCGTCAATGAACGCCTTCAACAGGTTGCCATACAAATTCTTTATTTTAAGGCCTTCCCTCTCGGAAATGAATTTAGTGGAATTGAATTCCTTTCCTTCAATTAAGTCCACGAGAAGGAATGCGTGATTGGACTGCATTGCAGCAACAATGCTTCCCTTGAGGTCTCCTGATTTTCCTGTCAAAGCGCTTGAGCTTACATCGCAGTAAATACCCACAACAGGCTTTAATGAACTGAACTCCTTTTTCACTATTTCGTTTGGAGGGCAGAACCCTATGTCTTTTATTTTCAGGTTTATTTCATTGAAGATCCTGCCTATCTCCTCGTCAATCATCTTTGAAAGAGGCATTATCAGTTTATTTCCTTCCATTTAGCTCACGTTAAATAAATAATTTAAAATAATTTCAATTCTACGTCAATTAATAGAATTGAAATATGTCAAGAACCAAAATTATTATATTTTCATGCTAAGTTATAATGGTTCTTGACACTAATAAAAAGCTTTGCCTTAAATTGCATTTTTTTGCGCAAGGATTAGCTTTTAATGCTTTTCTTTTCTTAAAGATAAGCATGAAGAAGAAGATCCGCAGGGAATTCAAGGCCAAAAGAGACCTGCTCTCAAAAGAAGAATTAATAGAAAAAAGCAGTGAAATAAAGAAGAAGGTTTTTGAGCTAAAAGAATTCAAGAAAGCAAAAACCATTTTTTCTTACATAAGCTTCAAGAGTGAGGTTAGAACCTCAGAGCTCATAAAGGAATCATTAAAGAAAAAAAAGAGGATAATAATTCCCATTACAGACTTCAAGCAGAATAAGCTTTATTTATCTGAAATAAAAGATTTTGAGAAAGAATTAGAGCCGACCCTCATTGGATTGTTTCAGCCCAAAAGAGAATTCCTTAGGCCAGTGAACGCAAAAGAATTAGACCTTATTATAGTGCCAGGCATTGCCTTTGACGAGAAAGGCAACAGGATTGGCTCAGGAAAAGGCTTCTTCGATAAATTTTTGTCTGAACTTCCAAAAAAAATTCCTGTGATTGCTTTGGCTTTTGAATCACAGCTCGCAAAAGAAGTTCCCTGCGAGTGCCATGACATGAAAGTAGAGAAAATTGTAACAGAAAAAAGGGTTATTGAGTGCAAGTGAAATCATTTTATTCTTTGTAAATGTTGTCGTGATGGTCGAAATCGAGAAAGAGGATAAATTTTCTTTTTCTGTCGTACTTGAAGGTTAAGACAAAACTCTTGTTTATGTGGGCCCTCTTCCTGTCGCTGAAGCCATGCCTCAGGTTTTTGTAGTTCTCTATTGTGAGTTCGTCCGAATTAATTATTTGCTTTACTTTTTTATATATAATGTCTGCTTTTTTTTGGTCTCTTTTGCTCAGCTTGTCAATTATGTCTTTAAGCTTCTCTGTGAAATCGTAATCAAAGGGCATTTTTATTTCACTTTCCGAATAATTTGTCTAATTCCCTGTCAGTCATTTTCTTGCAGCCGTGCTTCTTGAAGTGCTCTTCCTCTATCCTGAGAAGCTTTTTAATGTAGCTTTCTTTTACTTCAGGTTCAACTTCATTGCTCCCGTACATTTCAACAAACTTGTTTAATGCCTGGCTTTTATCCCTTAAATCGTACTTGGCTTTCACTACAGCAAGAACCCTGCTGGCGTAACTGCTCAAAGAAACCCTTGCATCAACCATAAATACACCCCGAATGCATTCAATATGCATATTGTATGCATTAATTAATTTAAAGCTTTCTGATCAGCTCTTGGAATGCAAATAAAATTAAAAAAGGGATTATTTGCTATAGTTCATCAGGCCTTGCTGTTTCTAGTCCCTTGCAATTGCCGGCATCAATTAGATTGCTGTCCCAAGCTGCCAGACAACAATTGTTTTTCTGGGCAAAATAAAGCATTGCACAATCCTCAAAGGACAGGTCATAATCAGCTATTTGTTTGTCATTAAATATTTGAAGAATATCTCTTTTGTGCGCGGCACCAATTTTAATTAAGCTATGCTTTCCCAAATCTTCAAGCCTTCTAATTAAACCGTAATACCAATCCAAATGATATTTGAACTTTTTTTCAATTTCAATTACAGTAACCTCCAGACTTAAAATAGTATAATGACAGGCAACAGTAGACTCAAAAAAGCTTTCAGTCGGGATTTTTTGCAGTGAGGGCTCGTTTTCTTTTGTAGCAACAAAAACGCTGGTATCACATAAAACAATGTTCATTCAATCGCCGCAAAAAAAATCAAAGGGTTATGCCCATCTTTCTTATTTTTTTGAGTTCAAATTCTTTCTCATTCAAAAACAAATCAAAGGCTTTTTCAGCATTGTTTCCTGTTTCTTCAAGCAATCTTCTTTTGTTATTTTTTCTGTAATCCCTTAACTCAAAAGAAGACCTGAACTTGATTTTATTCCTGTATAATTCGTGGTCATAAACGCTTAACTCTGTTCCAGAACGTTTTGCGTACTCCCTTATTATTGATTTTATTCTTTTTTTTGTTGTTTCTGTTAGTAAATTATTCTCAAGTTTTTTATTCCCTAAACTATAAACACATTTCTCCTGTCGGGCATATGGAACATTTACTTTATCTTCCTTAATAAAACCTTCCTCAATCAAATCCCTTAAATCATTGTCAAAGTCATAAGTGTAATGCCCTCTAGGAAAATTATTGTCAAACTGATAATCTAATTTTTCGCCTCTTTCTTTTTGAAGATAACACACCATTTTGGCAAAAACTGTTTTTCCATTGATTTTGTCAGCCCCTCTTACCATTTCAGCCAAAACCTGTTTCTCTTTAGTCCATTTCATGTATACCAATCTAATTTTAATCAAAATCATTAAAAAAGTTACTAAAATTCAAACAAAAATTAAAAAAATAGAAAAAGAAAAGAAAAAAGAATTACTTCTTCTTTTTTCTTGAGAGCAAAGCAAATGCAATTATGATTATTACCACTATTATAACTATTGCCGCAATCAATAAATTAGACCATAACTGAGGCAAGCCGAAAAGCCCTGTTGCAATGTAATTCGTTGGAGTTGTCTTCTTTGAAGTATCTTCTGGAGTGCTTCCTTCAGCCCCTTTCCCTGTTGTCTTGTCTTGTGTTCCATCTGCAGTTCCCTCATTATCAGTTCCTTTCACTGGTTCTGGAGGGACATAAGTGCATATTTGCACCTCAATAGGCTTTCCTGTATTGCTTGAACAAGTGTTTGTTTTTGAACAGACTCTTGCCTGCAGTCCTTCTGGAGTGCAAGAGCTCCATTCAGCACAGCTCCATGTTGGAGTGCAAGGAGGGCTTCCGCCTCCGCCTCCACCGCCTCCTCCGCCTCCGCCCCCGATAGGGGCTGGGGGAGCAGAACATGAACCGCAGTCTGAAGTGCAGTTAGAGCATGTCTCATCCGGCGCATCACAGATATTATCAGAACAGATGGCTGAATTCAGTGCTAAATTCAATTGGGTAAGGCTTCCTGTTTCAAATTTTGCCTCGCCAACTTTAATATTATTGACATAGAATTCAATTGTTTTGCCTGTGTTGCTTCCATTAGGGTCAGTTACATAAAACACGTTGGGCGCAAGGCCATAAGAGCCGTTTAAAGTAGTATTCAGGCCGTAAGCCACACCATTAATTTTTGCTATTACAACTGTTCCGTCTGCTGCAGGATGGCCTTTGACTGTAACAGTTCCATAGAACTGGCTTGGAATGCCTGGAACAGCAGAAACAGAACCTAACAATATTATGTATAAAGAAAAAGTTATTGCAAACACAACAATTTTATTCATTTAATTATGCCCCCTTCACTTATACATTAAAATTATTGTATATTAAAATTTACTACTGTGTAATGATTAAAAAGTTATGCTTTTCCGCAGTAAAGCTCCTTGTTCCAAATGCAGGTCGAAGCAGGCGCATAGAAGTCATTTGCATCCATTTCAATCCAGTAGCCTTTCCCTGCATACATTTTATCGTAGTTACCGCAGGTGGCCAGAGAAATCCACTGAGTGTTATCATCCCCGCAATTTATGTAGCCCCACAAGGAACTCCACTTAGGCCCTGCCTCCTGTGTGTCAACCAAAGAATTCAAGGCACAGAAAGCATAATTTCCTGCGTAAGGCCCTCCGTATTCACAGAAAGGGTCATCTTCGTATGACTGCCATTCTGTTCCATAATATCCAATCAAATTCCATCCTTTCACCAAAGGCTTGCTTGGAGGGGTTACAGCAGGGCTGAATAAACTGCCGCCAATCTTTAATTCTGTATCCTCTTTTGCCAGAACCCAGTAACCCAATCCAGGCTCAATTGTTTTAAGGCTGCTGTGCACTGGATCAGAAGGCCTGTAAACCAGCCATAAATCATTCACTGAATCATAAGCCCAGACAGAATTAATGTTTTCGTCAATGTCCTTGAATACATCCCCAATATCATTATCTAAGAGCACGAAAGGCACTGAAATCAAATTCCATTTCTTGAACAAAGGAATCCTGAGTGCTGTGCCTTCAACCTTGAAGAATTCGCTGTCTATTGTTCCTTTATTCCCTAACCCGTCCTCGCAGTAGAATTCCAATTTGTGCAGGCATTCTTCCTTGAAGTATAATGTCTTAGGGCTGTCCTCGCAAACCCAGTCCTGCTTTAATGTTCCGTCCAAGTAATACCTGTAGCACACTTTCTCTTTTCCAGAAGGGTGAGGCTGAACGTCACTGCAGGATAAAATAATTGGAGTCAGCATTGTAATCTTCCACTCGAATTTACTGCAGTCTTCTCCAGTGCAGTGCACTTTGGGTTCCCCCACAATCTTGTTTGCGTCAGGCGCCTTGGAGTCAACTATGTCAATCTCAAAATTATGCGCTTCCACCAAATTACAGTCATTATCAATTGAATAATACTCTAATTCATGTATTGAATCTTCTGCCTTTGAAAAAGGCTCTGAGTACAAAGCCCAATTGCCCCATGAACCCCAATTGCTGTCATAATCTTGTTTCAATCTCTGCCTGTAATAAGTGGAAACATTATTGCTGTAATTTGTTGCCAAAGAGAATTTTGTTTCTTGTGTTACAAAATAGCAGTCTTTTGCTTCATTTGCATCGCCATAATAATTGCAGGCAATCTTTGTTCCTGTAATTTCCTTTTGCGTGTGCAGTTCAGGCAGTCCTGTAGGGCCTTTTTCCGGATCACAGATTTGGTTGCAGCCCATTGCAGTCTTGTTTATGTCACATCCTCTTCCATTAGTGCATTCCCTTTCGCCCCAGTAACAGAATCCTTCAATTACTGTTCCTGGTTCAGGGCAGAATTCTGAATCATAACTGCAAGAACATGAGGGTTCTTCACTGCAGCCTCCGTTATAATAACAATAATCGTTTTCAATTCTTGCAGTGCAGTCTGAATTGCTCTCGCATTCAGCATTACAATTCTGCATGCTGCAGTCTGAAGTTATTTCTTCTGTTCCTGTATCGCAGGAATCTGTGCCTTCATTGCAAGTGCTGTTGAATCCAATAAAGTAATCCCAAGTGAAAGGAAAGCCGTCAGGCACATAATCGCATTGGCCTACAGGAGGCAAGTTATAGGAACTGCAGTCAATTACTGGGCCTAAATTCACGCATGAACCTGAACCATCACAATGATCAGGGCCATCACAATACAATCCGTTCTCACATGGAGTGCTCAAAGGCTTTGGGTCAGCAACACAATCATCTATCTGCTCATTACAAATTCCTGTATTGCACTGGTCATTCAGATAAGAACAATTAATTGAAGGGCCTAAAGGAACACATTCACCTAATCCGTCACAGTGATCTATGCCGTCACAATATAATTCATTATCGCAGGAAGTGCTGTAAGGCAAAGGATCAGAATAACAGGATCCTGTCTGAGGATTGCATAATCCAGTATTACATTGGTTGCTGTAACCAGAACAATCAACCTCATCCAATTTCACGCACTGCCCTGCTCCATCGCAATGGTCTATAGTGCACAAGTCTCCATCTCCTTCACATGGAGTGCTTATCTGTTTTGGTGTTTCAACGCACCAGTAATTAACACATTTGTTTTCAGTGCACTGGTTTCCTGTTGAAGGGCAGTCTGCATCAACCAAACATTCACCGCACTGCGGGTCATTATAGGAAATCGTTGGAGTGCATGTTGTGCATTCACAATTTTCGCAAGTGCTGTGATCAGGATAATCATAATAGTCTCTTCCAATGCATCCGTCTGGCTGACACAAGCAATCAGAATCCTGCTCGCATTCTGCCCCGCATGGATCAACACTGCATTCATGCCCTATTGTTTCATCTCCTGCAGTGCAAATATCTTTTGTTTCATCGCAAATGCTTGTGAATGGATTCCTGTAATCCCAAGTAAAATTAATGTTGTCCGGATTCCAGAGGCAAGAGGCAATCAGGCTAATATCATTGTAAGTGCAGTCCCTTGAACTTCCATTAGAGCAAGCTCCATTAATGCATACTTCACCTTCATTGCACCACAAGCCGTCATTGCATGAAGTTCCGTTTTGTACAGGAATCTTCTTGCAGGAATCGGTGTTTTCGTCGCATACGCCATTATTGCATTGATCATTCAAATTGCTGCAGTCAATTGGTGTTCCAATTGCAACACAGCTTCCTTGTCCATCGCAGTGGTCTGCTCCATCGCAGTATGTTCCATTATTGCACTGAGTGCTTAAAGGATAATTGGAATAATCAGGATAGCATTGGCCATCAGATTCATTACATATTCCGGACTGGCACTGATTGTTTAAGTAACTGCAGTCTACGTTATCGCATAAGCTTTTGCATTTGTATAGTTTTGTTTTGAGTTTCGCGCAGCCAAGATATTCATGGCATGTTCCACTCATCTTTGCAACAATCCTTAATTGTATTACTGGAACGTTTTTGAGTATATTCAAATAAGGCTTCAAGTCGCACTGGCTCCAGACTGCAGAGCCTGATTCTGCTGGATCGCAGACATCAATCCACACATTGGAATCGTTTTTTAGCTGCACTTTTATTATTGTTGAAACCTCATAATGATATAAAAGCAAATCAAAATATTCTGCTCCATCGTAACTTGAAATATTAATATCAGAAGAATTCCAGTTCAAGTAAATGTAATGCTCTTTTCCGTCACTTGTGTCCACATTCACATTGAAGTTTCCTGAACACAAGCTTCCAGCAACATTTGTCGGGTTACTGTCCACATACGCGGTCTTGGGCTTTGACTCATACATGAATGTTGTTAACTGCCTGTTTGCATCACAGAAATAATTGTGCCCGCAGAATGTAATATGGCTTAAGGCAGGCTTGTTCTGGTCTAATGTGCCCCCTGAGCCAAGTATTGCATAATGCACTGTCTTCCCTGCTTTTATGATGATTCCATCTGCCTGTGAAGTGCCAACATTCCAGTGAGCTAAAGTATTGTTTCCAGTAAGTGTAGTGCCGTTTGCGTCTCCTCCTTCAGGGCTCCACCCATCATCCCATTCCCATTTGACTACAGCAAAATCAAAATTGAAGTCCCTGCACTCCTGCGTAATAGAATCAGTAAAAGTTATTTCAGCAGTATTAGTTCCATCGCTTGCATAAACTAAATATGTTCCTTCAATTCCGTCCAATAAATAAGCGTACAGAAAGTTTCCTGCCAAGTCAGTTGAACTCAATCCTGTATCAATTACTGCATCAGGCCTTGTTACATTCACTTGAATTGAATTGTTTGGAAGAAAATTTTCTCCTCTGATATACACAGTTGATTCAGGGCTGAAGTCTGTCTTTAAATTTCCTGCTTCATCTGTAGTCCAGATGCTTGCAATTCCTTCAGCGAAAACAGGATAAAAGAACGCAATAAAAGAAAAAGATAGAATCAGGAATAAAAAAATCAGCGAAACCTGCGAAAAACTCAATTTATTCAAACTGATTCTTTTCAATTATATCACTTCCCCTTCTGCAAAGGCAATTAAAAAAGGAAAAAAAGGAAAAAATTGGAGGAATTAAGGAGTTATTCCTCCTCCTGTCCAAACGCACTGGAAGTCTTTATTCCAAATGCATGTTGTTGCTGGAGCGTAAGTGTCAGGCGCATCCAGTTCAACCCAGTAGCCTCTTCCTGCATACATGCGCATTAGCTTCTGGTTTAATGGATTAATGACGCAAGAGTTAATGCCTACAAATGCATCTTTTCCTGAACCCCACTGCTCGTCATTGCAGTTAATGTAAGTCCACAGCGAACTCCATTTTGGATATCCTTGTTGTGTGTCAACCAAAGAATTCAAAGCGCAGTAAGCCTTGTCTCCGTACACGTAATTCAATCCGTCTTGCCAGCCACCGCACTGAGAGACGTAATCGTCTTGGTTATCATATAGCTCCCAGCTCGTGCCGTAGTACCCTAATAGATTCCATCCTTTTACTAAGTCTCTGCTTGGAGGCACTACTTGCGGGCTCATCAGGCTTCCCCCTATCAAGAGTATTACCTTGTCATTGTAGGAGTTCACCCAGTAACCGTATCCTGGGTCAATTGTTTTCAGATTGCTTACTACTTCATTTTTTGGCCAGTATGTGCACCAGTCTTGGTCGCATACTACGTGTGTTGGATCATAAGCCCAGACTGACTCAATGTTTTGGTCAATGTCCTTGAAGACTTCTTGTGTGTCATTGTTCAATAACACGAAAGGCACTGAAATCAAATTCCATTTCTTGTTTATCAGGATTTCGAATGGCTTTCCTTCCACCTTGAATTTCTCTTCGTCTACTGGACCTTTATTGTCTAATGCGTCAACGCAGTAATACTTTAGGTTGTGCTCTGATTCTTCTTTGAATCTGAATTGGTTTGTTGTGTTTGCAAGGCAGCAGTAACCATTATCCGCGTTGTAGTCTCCGTAAATTGGCTCTTGAGAACAGTATTCTTGTGTTTTATCTACTCCATCCAATTCTACATTGAAGCACACTCTTGCATTGTCTACTGGATGCGGTAATGGGTCAGTACATTCCAGTGTAATTGGAGTCATTGTTGTTACTTGCCAGCAGTCTATTCCATTCCCGCAGTTGGCTGTTTCCTCTGGATAGAAATAGCTTAGTGGGTCGCCGTTCTCTCCTGGAGTCCACTCGTCTTTTGGGTCCCCTACTGTCTTCAATGGAGTTGGAGGACTGTTGTCAACGAACACACACTGCCATTTTATGTCTTCTGTTTTGTCAACATTGTCAATGCTTCTGTATTCTATTACATGGCATGACTCTTCGCTTATATTAAATGGGTCACTGTATGTATTCCATTCTCCCATGTCTGGCCTTAGTGAATTCATCCAGTTCTCGCAACTATTGCAGAATTTGTCTGCCAATGCACCGCTAACCCTGTACTGTGTTACCGCTACTCCTGATGGATGTGGTTGTGGGTCAACAGCACTTAGAACAACATTTGTGTTTAAATTTATCCAATGAGGGCTATACTGACCTATATCATTATTTTTAGGATATTGTGGTCCTTCGAAATGCTTTGCTGTCACTGGAGGTGTCTTGTCAACAATAAATTTCTCTACATCAGCTGTTTCATTTCCTAATTTATCCTTACAAACGATTTTCAGGATGTGTGTTGATTCTTCTGGGAAGTTTATTACAAATGGAGGCGTTAATTCTGATTGTCCTGTTCCTAACTTGTCTCCATCCAATACCTCATAATCCCAGCTGCACAATACTTTATTTACTGGGTGCGGTAATGGGTCGGTTGCGTCAACGTGTATTTCTGTTACGCCGTCAATGTAGCAAATGTCTCCTTCTGTTTCTGGCGGGCACTGACCGTATTTTGGATCACTAATTTCTTTTGTTATTACTGGAGGCTGTGTATCAACAACATCAATTTCACTATGTGTGATTTCTGTGTTTCCTAAAATGTCCTCGCAGTAATATTCTAATTCATGACATGAGTCTTCTGTAAACTGAACAATTTTTTCTGTTGGGTCACCGGAAACCTCGCTATCAATCCATTCAGTCCAGGTTGCCCCATCTAATTGATCACATGTTTCGGCATATCTATACCTATACAATATCATTGAATGGTCAACTGGGTGCGGCGACTGATCATTACAAGTCAATTTTATTTTTGTATCTTTAGTGATGTATTTATATCCATCCTTTTCAACTACTGGTCCGTCAAATGTCTTTTCTGTTGCTGGAGCCGTATTGTCAACGAAGACGCACTGCCACTTTATGTCTTCTATGTTGCCGAGCAAATCAATGCTTCTGTATTCTATTACATGGCATGACTCTTCCCCAATTGTGAACGGGTCAGCATAGGTGCCCCAATCGCCCATATCAGGCCTTAATGATCTCATCCATGCATCGCAGCCGCTTTGCGTACAGAAATTATCTCCCAAAGTGCCGCTTACTCTGTATTGGATTGTGTCAACTCCAACCTTTGCATCTGTTGCTGTTAAGGTAATATCAGTATCTGAAGTAATCCAGTGAGGATACTGCCCTTCAACTATTTCCAGTGGGTAGTGCGGGTCACCGTAAGTCTTTTTTGTTACTGGAGGCGTTGAGTCTACCAAGAATGTTTCAACGTCATTAACTGTGTTGCCTAATGCATCCGCGCAGTTCACTACCAATGTGTGTGTTGAGTCCTCTGTGAACAAAACGTCTTGCCCGTCTTCGCCAAATTGTCCACTTTGCACTAAGCATTTGCCATTTTCATAAGGTCTCCCCATACAGTTTTCTGGCGCTGTTTCCCACCACAGCTTGTAAGTGCATGTAGTCTGGCCAACATTGCATCCCTTTCCTGTTGGATCTGGGTCAGAAACTGCAATGTGCACGCCGTTTCCGCCACTGTCCTTTACATAGCATTTGTCGTTTTGCCCTGCTTTAGGCGGGCAAGCATTCTCATTCAATACGTCATCCCTGTAACCCAAGTGGTCTGTACCAATCATTGTCTTTGTAATGCTTGGCGCCACTGAATCAACCTTGAAGTATTCCAAATCTGTTGCACTTTGGTTTCCTAATGCATCAATGCAATAGTACCCCAAATCGTGCACGCTATCTTCTGCGAAAATAATTTGCTTTGTTTTTGGCTCGCAGCACCAGCCCTCATTCATATTTTGTGGGCTGCTGCAGTATTGTTCTGTCAGCCAAGGTGTTTGTGGGTTGTCAAAAGAAACCCTAAAGCAAACCTTTTCATTGTCAACTGGATGAGGCTGCTGGTCAGTACAGGTTAAAGTAATTGGCGTAACATGGTCTCTGACCCACCAATTCTTTGGCTCTACTTTTATTGTTCCATTCAAAGTAATATCATCTACATAGGCGGTTTTATCCATCCAAGTACCTGAACCACCGATAAGTAATCTAATTACTTTTACATGGTCTGTCGGCTCTATTCTGCACTTTGCTGAAGACTGAATATCACTTAAATAATTCCAGCCGAATTCAGTGCAAAAACCAGTTCCTGCGTTGTCTGGTGTCCACCACTGTGAAATGGCCAAAGTGTTTACGTTTTCCCAGTTGCCACTGCTGTTTGCCATTCCGTCCATTTCTACAAAGGAATCATCCCCTAAATCAGAGGCAGCGTGGCTAAAGTGCCATGGTTTATCTTGGGCTTCATAAATGCCATCTCCATCAACATCTATGCCTAAGATAACGTTAACCCCATAACTGTTTTGTATTTTTTGCCAAAATGAAAGCGCTGTAATTTCATTCAAAGGAATGTCAACATTGTATTCTATTGCAGCTATGTCTGTTCCTCCATCTAGAACGTATAATTTAGCTGAATAGTCACCAAAATATTTTTCCAAATCAGTCCATTCTGCAGTTCCATTGCCTATTGTTTGGAATTCTTCAGCAATTGGTATTCTTGGTGTTCCTACTGTTTTTGTTGCCACTGGCGGGGTGTCGTCAACGAAAACACATTGTTTATTGGTAATTTCTTTATTTCCTAATTTGTCAACTGAATAAAATTCTATTAAGTGGCATGATTCTTCTGGTTTGTAGATTGTTACTGTGTTTCCTGTCTGTTCATTCCAGTTTCCTGATCCTTCTCTGTTTTGGCATCCGCTGAATTCAGTATTACAATATCTATCCTCAACAACAGTGTTTCTCCAATAAATTTTGTCTACATCAATATGACAGATATTTCCTCCATCTGTAGCTGTTAAAGTAATTGGTGTTGCGCTTGTAATCCAATGAGGATAAGGAGTTTGCTCGTTCATTCCTATTGGATATTTAGGGTCGCCGTAAGTTTTGATTGTAGTTGGAGGAGTTGAATCAACTTTGTCTGTTTCTGTTAGAGTTGCCTTGTTGTTCGCAACATCATAGCATTCAACTTCAATATAATGATTAGAATTAGTAAATGGTGGTAAATTCCAGTTTAGTGTTGGGCCATTTTTTACATCAGTCCAACCCTGTGGTATTCCATCAATTGTAACTTGCCATTTACAGTAATCGAGTCCTAAGTCGCAATCATCAGTATTATCTGAAGCTGCTAAGTTAATAACAGTGCTTTGGTTTACCCACCAATCAAATCCGCTTCCTGGAATTTTTGGTTCTCCAACAGTCTTATCAATAATAGGGGGGGTACAATCAATCTTTACCGTTGGCCAGTTGTATTCGTGTTCTCCAACTGGTCTTTTGTTGTCTAAAGTAGAAACCAAAAATTCACTATAGCATGCAGCACTGTTCATCACTGCATCAAAAGTGAAATCAACACTGTTTCCTGGAGTAATTACATAAGGACCATTATATGTTGTTTTATATTCGCAGTAACCATAATCAGGATTATTAGGGTCGCCACCCGCAAAATCAGATAAAGTCCATCCAGGTTGAGGCGCAGGACCACATTTGAAATCAGTTATTCCATCAGTTCCTTCATAAATACGGACTTCAAATATTGCATCATTACCAGGTATGAGAACGTTTTGTACGTTTGCAGTGAAAGTATCACCCAAGGTATCACAATTAGCGATTGCGGGTGAAATTGTTATTATTGCATCGTGTACAGCAGAAACCGTCCCGAAGAAGATTGCTAGTGAAAAAAGAATTAGAGTGAATTTTGTTATGTTATTTATACTCATTTTACCTCTACCCCCCAATTTTTTTAGTTTTTATAGTAAATTTGAGTAAAATTATTTGATGTAAGTTATCTTGGAAGCAGAAATCTTTAAAAACTTAAGTTCGATTATGTAGCAAGGAATTGTCATTGGAGAGGAACAAAAAAAATTAGGGAAGTTGATTGTCTTATTTTTTGGTTGCTTGTCATTAAATCCATTGCACTGCTTGAAGTGGTTTTCATTAAAGCAAAACTTGAATTTGTTTTATCTGCAACAAAACCCAAGTTAGCGTTAGTTATCCCTAAAACGTTAGTTAGATAGTTTGCTTGAATGCTTCCTTCATTTAAACTTGAAGTCATCTTGCTTATCTGGTCTGAAGAGTCTTTGGTTGTTGTTCCTGCTTGAATTACTTGGTTCATCCAAGAACCTAAGACTTCATTATTTTGTTTTCTTATTACTTCATAAAACTGGTTAACTGCAGTCAATTCTTCTGACGTAGTTGGAACAGGCTTTTTTATTGTCATTATTGAAGCTTCTTCGTAAGTAATATACTTAGGCATTATCTTTTTTATTTCAGGGATAACGGCTTCAACACTCGGAGGATTCAGTTTTTCTTTCAAGTAGGAAGCCATTTCATCAATAGACTTCTCCTACTGGCTTTTAAGTGAATCAAACTTCAAGCCAAAAATTGTTTCATTAAAACAAACTTATTTGAGGAAAACTTTTTGTCAACTGGCGTATCAAAGAAAACCCTGTCAACTTCCTTGAAGAAAGCTTCAACTGAAATTTCTTCTATTGGCTTACCACTCAAGCTTTTAAGTTCTCCACTTTAATATATTCCATGTCCTCTAAAAACAAGCCGTAAATAGCATCTGAAATTGCTAAAACAGAATTATTTGACTTCAACTCCAGTATAACCTTATACCTCTTCATTTCAATCCCATTCCTGCTCATAAATCTTCTTTCCCTTAACGTCTTTGTAAGCCAAAATAATGTCCCTTTCAGGAATATCTGCTTCCTCTTTCTCGTTAATTGAAACAGTTATTCCCTGCAAGTACTTTGACTTCTCCATCTTTTTTGCTGTTTTTACACCAAACTTCTTAACTACTTCCCCCCAAATCATTTTTCTTCAACTTCCTTTAATTGTTTTTTACTACTGATTTTACATTTCACAATATGTTACAATTTCTTTGCAAAATGCAATAAACTTTTTAGAGTTCATATTACTTTTTGCATTGTTTACCTGCTTATCACACCATCTTAAGTTTTCAATTCTATTTCTCATTTTTTGATTTTTACTAATAGGAAATATGTGGTCTATGCTTGCATTTTTACCTGCAATTAATTTTCTTCCGGAAAGATAACATCTTCCATCTTGCACATAAAATAATTCTTTTAGCCTCTCACCTTGTGTTCTATCTTTGAGTGATGAGGTAGCAACTGAAATAAAAAAATGTTTTTCACACAAAGCAGATTCACCAAATATCTTCTCTTTACAAAATATACAAAGCCCTTTTTTTCTTTGATTATTCATCCATGTTCTATTCCAATCATTTTGTTTTGCCATATATATCTTTATTCCTTATATTTATTTAAATTAGTATTCATTAGTAATTGGCTTTCAGCCCACAGCAACTCGTTCTTTAAATCTTTAATTGCTTTTCCTTCTTTTCTTTTTTCGTGCCGTTTGCGTGCCAAAAATTGTTTTTGCGGGCCACTTGCGGGACATTTTTGGTTATTACGAGACATTCATTAGCATAACTTGTACCTTGCTTTTTTTGATTTGCCTTCCCTTTTAACGAAGCCTTTTTCAATTAATTCGTTTAAATCAAAAGTAGCGGTTGCCTTAGTAACATTAAACATTTTACAGAATTGACTGGAATTAATTCTATTCATTTTCTGGCTTAAGTAATTCAATGCTTTAATCTGCCTTTCATTTAATCCTAATTCCCTTAAATCAATTACTCTGGAGTCCTTAATTAAGTCTAAGATTTTTTCTTTTGGGCCGTAGAAGGTTACTTGGAAGGATGCTTTTCCTTCTTCAAATACAGGTTCTTTCAATCCGTGCTCTTTCATTAATTTCTTCATTTTGTTTAATCCTGAGCCAAGCCTTTCGACTTCATTTACTCTCTTGAATAATTTAAGCAATAACTTGTTTCTGGGAAAACTCTTGTTCATTACTTCTTTTAGGGTTAAACCAAAAGGAATTCCGCCAGGTGAAACAACCTCAATTCTGTCATCAAACACGTTCACGAAAACATTATTCTTCAAGAAATAGTTTCTGTGGCAGACAGCATTAATTATTGCTTCTCTCACTGCATTAAAAGGATACTCTTCAACATCAATCCTCTTAAATCCGTTGAACCTGTAGGCCAAGCGAGTGTGCCTTTTAACGAATGATTCAGCTTCATCCACTAAAGAGAGAAGGTCTCCCTGCAAGTCTTTCCTATCAATAACTGAAGCCATTGAACTTCCTTGATAGCGAACGCAAGTAATACAGGATTGCTCAACAAACTTTTGGGGCTCTAAAGCAAAGAATAGAATGCAGGCATTATTTACGTGCAGGCCTTCATTGAATTCTTTGATTAGACCTAATTCCCATAAGGCTTCTTCTTCAATTAAACTGGAGTCTATTCCGGCTTTAAGCAGGAAATCCTTTAACTTCTCTTTATTTAAGTCTCTTTCAATGGAAAAGTTTTCGCAGAATAATTCGTCAAAGCCTTCCCCATTGCTTAATTCGTCTCTCAACTTAAATCACTTGCCTGCAATCAATTCAAGCCCTCTAAAGCAAAATTAAAAAAACAGAATTAAATAAAAGGGTTTGCGTCCGTCAATTGCCTGAAAATAATAAAATATTATTCCAATGCAAGGCTTGTCTTGAGGGCTTCATTTACTTTATTCATTGTTTCAGGTCCTAAAGAGCCAAGTTTTTTGATTATTCTTTGTTCTATGGAAATTGTTCTCAGGTGATTGCACATTATGAGGCTGTCTGCTGGAAGATTCCCTTCGCCTTTCTGTACAAAAGCAGTGAAAGGATACTCTTTTTCTGTTTTTGAAGTTATTGCAGCAATAATTGTTGTAGGGCTTATTCTGTTCCCAATGTCGTTTTGTATGACAAGGCAGGGCCTTATTTTTCCCTGCTCTGAACCTTTAACAGGCTCTAAGTCTGTCAGAACTATATCCCCTCTCTTAATAGTCATCTAGCATCTCATCCGCTTCTTTGCTTGCATACTTCCATTCTTCTTCAGTTTCTTCATCTATTTTTGCCATTTTCTTGTAGCCTTCAATCATTAATTCCTCTTTTTGCTTTTTTGCCAATGCCTTCTCAATAACAATCCTGCTGTCCTCCATTTTAACTATGACCTTGTCTTTTGCCTTCAAGCCATTGAGCTTCCTGATCAATTTAGGAATAGTTATCTGGCCCCTCTCTCCTACAACACTAATGCTTTCATACATAAGACCACCTAAAACATTACATACTTTATTCATACCAATTCATACCCAAAACATATTTAAGCTTTTTTGTTTCATTCATTAAAAGCAGATTAAAAAGGAAATCTTTTAATTCTTTTTCGTTCGTTGATTGCCTGTTTGAGTGACCATAGCTTTATTCTCTTGTGGTCACCTTGAGCAGTTTTCTCAGAGCCTTGTATTCTCCCAGCAATAGTTCAATTGTGGGCCTTACATTATGGTTGTTTTCGTATTCCTGCAGGGCTGCATAATATTTTTTTCTTTTTTTGAAGTCAATGTTCACTGGAGGCAGACCGTGCTTTAAGAGAATGTTGTTCATTAGAATCCTGCCAACCCTTCCGTTGCCGTCCTGGAATGGGTGAATGTTTTCAAACTGGTTGTGCACAATGCCTGCAAGCAGTATTGGCGGATAATTTTTTTTGTATGTGTTATACCATTCAATTAATTCTTTCAGCAAATCAACAACCTTTTCTGAGGGAGCCCCCTGATGCACTATATTCCCAAAACCATCCCTTACCACAACCTCTATTCCCTTTGGCCTTAATCTGCCTGCAAAAGGCTTCGAGTTCTTGAATACTATTTCGTGGATTTTTTTGATTAATTCAATTGAGACATGCTCTCTTGTTTCCCTTATAAATTTTATTGCATCTTTTACGCCATAAGCCTCTGAGATGTCTTCCTTGCTTTTGTCTTCAGGCCATTTGTCTTTTTCAAGTATTTCTCTGACTTCTCTTTGGTCTAATTCAGAGCCCTCAATTGCATTGGTATTGTAAGTGAAGATTTCAGAGAACTTCTTCCATTGCTCTTCTGACAAATGGAATATTTTAAAGGACCTGTTTGCCTGAAGTTGCTTTATTGCTTTTATTTCTTCTTCTGAAAGGATCTCCAAAAGCGGGTCATTGATTTTCTTGAATACGTTAACCCTGTGCAAGATTTGTTGTTCGACAATTTTTCTTAATTTTTCGAGTTTCTCTCTGCTTAAATCAGTGCCCAAATATTTCCTTATCTTCTTTACTTTTCTGCCGTGCCTGAATGAATGAACCAAATAGTATTTTTTCTTTTTTCCGGCTTTTCTGATTTCGACAAACATAAAAATATTATTGGGTGGCTACATTTTTAAATATATGCTGGAAAATGGCTACAATTGCCAGAATCAGTGCCTGAATTTTCATTCGTGTTTGCTGAGAAGCCATTTTTCTATGTTGCCAACTTTTATTTCAATGTTATCTTTTATTTTTCTCCCTTGTTTTCCATTATAAAGAATCATTGCTTCTTTTGTTTTGTGTTTTTTGCAGAATTCTGTTAAGCTTTGGAATTCCCGTTCAGGCAGTTCTTTTGAATAGCAAACATTTAAGGGGGTTATTTTTGTTTTTTTCTTGACAATTAAATCAACTTCTTTTTTTTCTTTCCAGTAATACAATTCGTATTTTTTGTTTTTTAGTTCTATTGCAGTTGCTGTTTCAGCCAGCCTTCCTTTGTCTTCTGTGAAAGATTTCGATGCATATTGCTGCATCCCCAAATCAAAGGCATAAATTTTTCTTGGTCGTGCAAATGATTCTTTTAAAGAATAAGAAAAGAAGGGCACTTGAAATATTAGAAAGGAAGCTTCAAGGTATTCTATAAATTGCCTAATGGTGTCATAAGAAAGGCCCAAGGCTGTTCTTATTCTTTTTAGGCTTGTTTCATTCCCCGAGTTTGTTAAAAGATAGAAAGCAAGATTTCTTAATGCAGCAGAATCTCTTACGTTGTATCTTGCTATAATGTCTTTTAGTAGAGCCAATTCAAAGTATGATTCTAAAAGTTTTTCCTTCTTTTCTGGGTTTAGCACTACTTCTGGGTACCCCCCTATTTTAAGGTATTCTCCAAAGCTTTTTTTTGTAATCCTATTGAATTCTCTGAATGAAAAAGGGAGTATTTGAAACCCAATTCCCCTTCCGCCCAGTGAGGTTGTGAATTCGCTGCTCAACAGTTTTGCTGAAGAACCGGTTACTATCACGCTGCATTGCCTTGTGTCAACTGCTTTTCTAACCCATTTTTCCCAGCTGTTAATTAATTGGACTTCATCAAAAACAATTGTATCCTCAGGTTTCAGGTCTTCTGAAAATTTGTCCATTAGCTCAATGTTTAATGAGTTAATTAATTTTGGGTCTTCCAGATTGACATATCTAGCTGTTGATTTTTTGGGCATGCGTTCAAGAAGTCTTTTTGCAACAACAGATTTTCCGGAACGTCTTGGCCCGCAAAGAAAAACCACATTCTTGTTGCTTATGAAAGGCAAAATGTCGTCTTCAATGTCTCTCCTGAAAGTCTTCTCTTTAACTGCCCATTTTTCGATAAGCTCTTGCACATCTTTTTGAAGCATAATATTATCATGCAACACAAATATTTAAAAGGTTACGTTATATCGTAACCCTATTTAAATGACCTGAAGCAGGAGTCAGTGCTTGAAGTGCCTTATGCCGGTAAAAACCAATGCTATGCCTTGCCTGTCGGCTTCCTCTATGACCTCTTTGTCGTTTAATGAGCCGCCCGGCTCTATTACTGCTTTTATTCCGAATTTGCCTGCTAATTCAATTGAGTCCTTGAAGGGAAAAAAGCCGTCAGAAGCTATAACCGCATTCCTTGCTTTTTCTCCTGCCTGTTCTAGTGCAATCCTTGCTGAGAGAACCCTGTTAGTCTGGCCTATTCCAATGCCTATTGCTGCTTTCTCTTTTGTGACTACAATTGCATTGCTTTTAATGTGCTTTACTATCTTCCAGGCGTAAAGAAGTTCTCCAATTTCTTTCTCTGAAGGCTTTTTCTGGGAGACAAATTTAAGCTCTTCTTTTTTCATTTCATGCGAGTCTTTGTCTTCGAGCAGAAGGCCTCCTGAAATCTTCTTGAACTCCATTCCTTTTATTTTTTTTGAATTCAAATTTAATTCTAATATCCTCAAATTCTTTTTTGTTTTGATTAATTCAAGGGCTTTCTCTTCAAAGCCTGGGGCTATTACTGCTTCGTTGAAGAAAGAAATAATTTTTTCTGCTGTTTTCAGGTCTAAGGGCCTGTTTAATGCAATTATGCCTCCGAATGCTGAGACTGGATCGCATTCATAGGCTTTCTGGAATGCCTCGCTTAATTCTTTTGAGGAAGCTACACCGCAGGGGTTATTGTGCTTTACTATTACTGCTGTGGGCTCTTCAAATTCTTTGAGTAATTCAATAGAAGAATGCGCGTCCAAAAAGTTGTTGAATGACATTTCTTTTCCCCACAAAATTTTTGCGTTAACTATATCTGATTCTTTTGTTATTGGTTCCCTGTACACAAATCCTTTCTGGTGCGGGTTTTCGCCGTACCTGCATTCCTGCATTTTCTCGTAGGTTAAAGCAATCTTTTCAGGGAATTCTTCTTGCAGGAATTCTCTGTTCAGGTATTGTGCAATCAAGGCATCGTATTCTGCTATTAACTGGAAGGCTTTTGCTGCAAGAATCCTTTTAGTTTCAAGCAAAACCTTTTTGTTTTCCTTTAATTCTTTTATTACCCTCTCATAATCCTGCGGGTCAACTATTACTGTTACATCCTCATAGTTTTTTGCTGCTGCCCTTATTAAGGTTGGGCCTCCAATGTCAATGTTTTCAATGCATTCTTCCAGAGGAGAATTTTTTGCTATTGTTTCCTTGAATGGATAAAGGTTCACTGCCACAAGGTCTATTCCTTCAATTGAGTTTTCCTTCATTTGCTTTTGGTGGAGGGCATTATTTCTTACTGCAAGAATGCCTCCATGGATTTTGGGGTGCAGGGTCTTCACCCTTCCGTCCATTATTTCAGGGAAATTGGTGAATTCTTCTATTGGGATTACTTTCAGGCCTGCTTCTTTTATTTTCTTGTAGGTGCCTCCAGTGGAAATAATTTTTACGCCCAATTCCTGGAGTTCTCTGGCAAATTCTTCTATTCCTTTCTTGTCTGAAACAGAGATCAGTGCAGTTTTTATTTCACTCAAGCACCTTCACCTTTTTTCCTTCTACTTTAATTTTTCCTTCAGAAAACAATTTAATTGCTTTCACTAAAACCTGCTGTTCTGCTTCCTGCACTTTCTCTTTGAGTGAATCAATGCTTTCATTTTCTGCAATTTCAACTGTCTTCTGCATTATTATTGGGCCTGAATCAATGTCTTCTGTTGCAAAGTGCAGTGTGCACCCAGTTACTTTTACTCCGGAGGCAAGCACTGCTTCATGAACGTTTTTGTCCATTCCCCCTCCAAAAGCAGGAAGGAGTGAAGGGTGAATGTTCATTATCTTGTTCTTGAATTTCTGCACGAATTCCTTGCTTAAAAAACGCATGTATCCTATGAGCAGGATTAACTCAATTCCTTCTTTCTCTAATAATCCTGCAATCTTTTCGTCAAAGGCTTCCTTTGAAGGAAAATCTTTAGGGTTCAGGTAAAGAAAAGGAATTCCATAGGCTTTTGCTTTATCGAGAGCGCCTGCATCCTTCCTGTCTGAAATAAGGATTTTCACCCGTGCATTCAATTCTTTCTTTTTTATTGCCTCCATTATCCCTAAAAGGTCTGTTGCGCGAGTTGAGGCAAGGACTGCAATGCTCAAGGTTTTCATCTTTTCACCTCAGGTGTTCAATTAATTCTTTTCTTATTGTTTTTGATTGTTTCAGTATGCTCAATAGTGTTCCCGGCTTTATTGCTTTTTTCATTGGAACAACTACAATCAGGTTTCCTTCATCTGTTTTTTTGTATAATGATATGTGGCTTCCCTTTTGCCTTGCAATAGAGAAGCCTTTAGTTTGAAGGAATTTAATCATTTCTTTTCCTGAAACAACAGGCAATTTCATGCCTCATGCCTTCAATTTGATTGGAATATTTGTTGTTATAATTTCAGGGCGCTTTTTTGATCCATTAAGGAGGCCAACAATTTCTTTTGCTTCCTGAATTTCTTTTGCTGTTTCTATGTACAATTCTGCTGCTTCCTTAATGTTCTTTTTTGCTTCTTCAAAGCTTTCCCCTTGCGAGGCAATCCCAAGCTCTGGGCAGAAAACAGAATAACCTTTCTTCTCTTCTTTGAATACTGCAGTCAAAAATAATTCTTTATCCACACACAATCACTGAATGTATTAATCAAGCAAACTGCTTTAAAATTTAAGCTGTTTTTAATTCTTTTCCAGCTTTTTTGCTTTCTTTTGCATTTCTTTCCTGAATTTGCTTATTTCTTTGGGGTAATAGGCCATTAAATCCCATCTGCCGTTTTTTTGCGCTTTCTTCAGTTTTTCTTCATGTTCTTTCAGCAGGCGCTCAAATGATTTAATGCTTTTCCTTAATTTTTTCTTGTCGCTCATGAATTTTCCCTTTAATTTCATTCAATTGCTCTTGCACGAAACCAAAAAGCTTCTCCAATTCTTCCAATGAAATCAATGCCTTGGCCTTCTTTTCGTCCCTCTCCTTTCTGTACACTTCATAAATCTGGCTTACAATTTTTTCTTTTATTCCGCTTTTCTTTTTTATGAATTCCCTGAAAGACTTGTTTGAGTAGGGCTTTTTTCTTAAAATGCATTCGATGAGATAGATGCCCCTCAGCCTTAGAATTAAAGAGTAAACGCTTGCAGTGCTCTCGGAAAACTTTTTTCCCTCAATTTTTTCCATTTCAATTAATTCTTTTACAACCTTTAAGGCGCTTTCAGTTGTCTCAAGAAACCAATTGAATTTTTTGAAATCGATTTCTATTCCCTTCAACTCTTGCAGCAATTTTTCGTTGATTAAAGATTTTGCCTCCAAAAGCATTGGATAAAATTCAATGGGGTTTTCTTTCAGCGAATTCTTCAATTGCTCTAATTCAATGTATTGAACATGAAAGTTCTCTTTTTCTTTTATCTTAATTTTTCTGTCTGTTGCAATTATAAGGTCAACATCAGAGTCTTTCTCCATTTCGTTTCTTGCATAAGAGCCTGCAAAAAATACTCCCACAATATTTTTCAAGGAAGGCTGGATTAATTGCAAAGCGCTTTCCTCAACCGAAAGGCTTTTTTTAGGCAGGATTACAATTACCTCCCGCCCCCTCCAGGCTTTGGGAGTAAAGACAACGCTCCCATTGCCAAAAGCTGTAGCCCTCTTCACCAGCTGCTCTTTGACCTCAACCTTTGAATAATTCATAGTATATACATTGTATATACAAAGAAATAAAAATGTTATCGAGAATTTTTTCTGTGCGCGCTATACATTAAGATTAAATCGTTTCTTCAGTTTAACGCTAAAAGTTGCTAGCATTTTTCTGTAATTTTTCCATTCTTCAATTTCTTTTTCACTACCATATTCAGAAACAAAAAGTCTTTCTGCCTCTTCGCCAATTTCATGGATTTCTTCAACAGTTTTAAGCTTTTCAATAAAATCTTTCTTGGCTGGATTTCTTCTTGTATAATCCAATATTGCCTTTAAGTTGTTGGCTAATGCTTCTTGCGTAAATCTCAACATGTTTGCTTTTGCATTAATTAAAAGTTTGCCGTCAGCAGAGATAACTGCAAAGTCTCTGCTAAGAAGATGGGGCTTTATAATACTCAAGTAATACTCCACCCCATTTCTTGTTTTTAATTTTTCTACAGTTTTGTAATTTTTAGGGTATAAAAATGGTTTATACCCTTCAAAGCATTTTTTTCTTTTTCTCCTTTGCCTCTGCCTTTTTCTTATTTCAAATCGTCTTCTTTTTTGTGATGGCATTAAACTACCTTCAATTGTTTCTTTGCTGCCTGCAGGGTGTTTTCAAGAAGGCAGGCTACAGTCATTGGCCCTACGCCGTGAGGAACAGGGGTAATGAAAGAGGCAATTTGTTTTACTTCTTCAAATGCTATGTCTCCAACAATTTTTCCGCTCTCTAAGCGGTTGGTGCCTACATCTATTACTATTGCGCCTTCTTTCACCATTTCTTTTGTGATTAAATTAGGTTTTCCGACAGCTGAAATTAATATATCGGCCTTTCTTGTGTGTTCAATTAAATTTTTTGTGTGCTTGTGGCAGTAGGTTATAGTGCAGCCTTCATTCAATAGCATTAAGCCCAATGGTTTTCCTACAATATTGCTTGCCCCAACCATTACTGCATTCTTTCCTTTTAATTCAATTCCTGTTTCTTTGAGCAATAGCATTACGCCTTTGGGTGTGCAGCACTCAAATCCTTTCAATCCCAAAGCTATTGAACCGAAATTTTGGGGGTGAAAACCGTCAACATCTTTCTCTGGGGCTATATTATTCATTATATGTAATATATTAAGGTGTTCTGGGAGAGGCAATTGAACCAGGATTCCGTTAATTTCCCTGTCTTTGTTTAGTTTTTCGATTAATTCAAGCAATTCTTTCTGGCTTGTTTTTTCGCTTAAAAAGTGGTTTTCTGTTTTGATGCCTGTCTCCCTGCAGGCGTCCTCTTTCTTTTTCACGTAAAGCTTTGAGGCCTCATTCTCTCCAGCCATTACAATGGCAAGGGCTGGGGCAATCTTCAGTTCAGCAATCTCCTTTTTCACTTTCTCTCGGATTTTTTTAGCTAATTCCTCTCCTGAAAGGATTTTTGCTGGCATAAACAATTCACTTCATTCTCTTTCAATTTCTTTTAATGTGTCAGCATAATATTTTTTGAATTTTGTTTTTTTAAGCAATTCATTCAATAATTCCTCGTCCAATTTTTGTTTTAGCAATCCTTTAATGTCGTTCTTGTCTTTCCATATCTTGGTTTCCATTCTCTTTCTGTTCATCTCAGTAATATTTAAGGAGTGGGCAAGTTTGAATACTCTTCCCCTAAAGGCAAACATTTTAAGAAGAATTAATAATTCAGCTGCAGGAACTCTTGCAGTGGCTTTGCCTTCAATAAACCATTCTTTGCTGTAATCTTCTGCAAACTTCCAGGGAATGCTACACTTATTATCTTCATTTAATGTATTCTTATCTTTGAAGGTGAATACATCTAATTCAATTTTTTCAATCCTTTTCCCTACTGTGATTTCTTTCCTGTAATTTTTTCTTATTTTAGCGCTTGTTCTTTTAAAGCCGTGAGTTCGACAATAGTAACCTAAATAATTTTCAATTGATTCTTTGGACGGCATTACAATGTCAATGTCTCTTGAGCCGAGCCCTTTAGTGTAATGCCATACAGCCCAACCACCAATAATTATCGGCGAATACTTGAAAACCTTGTTCAAGTATTGAGTCAATGCAATTAATTCCCTTAATGAAAGATCAGTAATTTTTCTTGCAAACTGTTTTTCATTCGACAAATTTTATTCCCCACAAGTCCTCAAATAAGTCTCTAGCATAATACATTTTATTATCGCAAGCCAAATCAATTAAAGTCCTAAGCTTTGCTGTTGCATTAATCCCTTTTTTATTTACCTTTTCAGGTTCAAAATCCTGTTTGAACAGCCATAAAACAGTCTCGCCTCCAATGTAGGGTTTAAGGGTTTCCTGAATTGATTTCATCAGCTTGCCAGGGGAATCAACATAAACGCAAACTCTATCTGTTCTGTAATAGTTTGAGTAAACCTCTAAAGCTGAATCCAAACATAAAACACTTTTTTTTGGCAGCATCTTCTTTGCCTGCTTTAAACTCAAGTTTAAGTGTATTTTTTCAATTAATAGTTTATTCATTGACCTGAACATCGGGAAAGCTGAAATAATGGCGGCGTAATCTGTAACTATGTAGCGCCTCTTCTCTTTCTTTAAAGCCCTTCTTTCATTGTAAAGCCATGAAACAATCTTGTTTATCCTTGCAAGAGAAACCTTTAGTTTTTTGTGGGCTTCAAGCTGACTAAATGAACCTTTTTCAAGAATAAAATAAATTACCCTGTAAGTCTGCCTTGCATTCAAATTAATCATAAAAGCACCAGAAAGAATTAGAACACAATAATCATTTAAAACTTTCGCTTTTTAGCGAAACTTTCGCTTTAAAGTGAAATATAATGTTTTATGCTTCTATAACCAATTTTCTCTTGCCTTCTGGGTGAATGAATACCTTTTTTCCTTCTTTGAAGTTCAGAAATTCAACTATCTTTTTTGGCACTCTTACTATTATGCTGTTTCCGCTGTAGCCTAAAGTTCCCTCCTGTCCTATACCCCATAAGCCCAGCTGTTTTGCTTTTTCGTCAATTCTGTCTGAAGATTCTTCTGTGAAGAATACTTCTTTGCATTTAGCGCATTTTTCTGCTTCAAATTCTCCGAGTTTTACTTCACCAAAACAATATGGTTCCCTTGATTTTTTCATTTCTCCATTGCATACAGGACACTTCATTCTTTTATCACCTCTTCCAGTAAACTGTTATAATAAAATAATTGCAAGGAAATTGCTTGTAGATTACTTCAAAGCCACCGAATGTAGATAATATTTTGTTTCCGAAAGCTCTTTTTGCCCCCCTCAAAATAGCATCCAAAATTTCAAACTTGGATATGCCTGTTTCAATCATCTTGTCTTTTGCGTGGGCAGAGGGGCGAAATTTACATTTATTATAACTTACCATAATATACCAGTATATACAAAGAAGTTTATTTAAATTTATCTTTTTAGGCTGAAAGGGTTTTCCGATCGTTTTAATAATTTTCCTATTAATTTCAGATACTTTGGCGAAGTTATCTTGACTAAAGTGTCATCTTTAGGTTGAGACGTGCCTACCAACAAATAAACATTATTTTTTGGGTCAGCAATAAAATCTAATTGGTCAGTTTTCCTGAGCCTGAAATCTCTTGCAATTTCACCTCGAAGCCTATCTACAGCACCAAGAATTTCACTGCTGCCGTTTTTTTCGTTTAAAAAGAAAAACTTTCTTCTATTAATTCCTGAAATCTCTCCGTAGTTAGTATGATAGCCCTCTCTGAATTTCAGGCCTCTTGACTTATCTATATACAAATTATCTTTTAATTTAGCTCTTCTGTCCTTAAACTCTTTGACAAGAACCCTTACTCTTTTTTTCATTTTTTATTCCTTTCACTTATTTTCAGTAGATCACGAACCCTTTGCAGAGCTCTATTACTTCTCCCCTTATCTTTTTCTTTACTGTTTCGTCACTTCTGTGCTCTATGGTTTTTGCTATGAGAATTCCTACTTCCTTCATTTCTTTTTCCTTCATTCCTCTTGTAGTGAGAGCTGGCGTGCCTAACCGAATTCCGCTTGGATCAAAAGGCTTTCTTGTGTCAAAGGGAATCATGTTCTTGTTGCAGTAAATTCCAGCTTCATCCAATAAGGTTTCTGCCTCTTTTCCAGTAATATTTTTGGGCGTTAAATCAACTAAAAGCAAATGGTTGTCTGTGCCTCCTGACACAAGCCTGAAGCCTTGAGCTTGAAGTTCTTCTCCTAAAGCCTTTGCGTTCCTTACAATTTGTTTTGCGTATTCCTTGAATTCAGGCTTTAGTGCTTCGCCGAATGCAACGGCTTTTGCTGCATTAATGTGATCGTGTGGGCCTCCTTGCAAGCCTGGGAAGACAGCCTTGTCAATTTTTTGCGCTAATGCTTCCTTGCACATTATCATTGCCCCTCTTGGGCCCCTCAGAGTTTTATGGGTGGTTGTGGAAACAACATCAAAGTAGGGAACAGGGTTTTCATGCACTCCTGCAGAACATAAGCCTGAAATGTGCGAAATATCAGCAAAGCTTATTGCTCCAACTTCTTCTGCTATTCTTTTGAATTCCTTGAAATCTATTTCGCGGGGGTAGGCTGTATATCCTGAAAGAATTAATTTGGGTTTCTCCTGCAGGGCAATCTTTCTTATTTCATCATAATCAATTCTTTCGTCTTCTTTTGAGACTCCATAAGGTATTGCGGCATAGTGCTTTCCTGAAAAATTGACTGCACTTCCATGTGTTAGATGGCCTCCCATTGCAAGGCTCATGCCCATGAACTTGTCTTTCAATTCAAGCAATGCAAAGAATACTGCATGGTTTGCAGGGCTCCCGGAATAAGGCTGGACATTCACGTGCTCTGCCCCAAACAATTTCTTTGCCCTTTCAATTGCTAAGTCTTCAATTACGTCTACAAATTCATTGCCCCCATAATATCTCTTGTGGGGGTATCCCTCAGAGTATTTGTTAGTAAAAATTGAGCCCATTGCTTCTAATACTGCTTTTGAAACATAATTCTCTGAGGCAATCAACTCAAGGCCTTCCATCTGCCTCTTCTTCTCGTTCTCTAGTGCCCTTGTTATTTCTGAATCTGATTTTTCAAGGAACATCTTTTTCTCCCTTTAAAATTTGAATTTTTTTGTTCGAATAAATTAATCAAGCGGTTTAATTAAAAATTAATTTGTTTCATTTAATTCCATTGGAGTTAAATATGAAGGGCTATAGAGGAAAAACTGTTAAATCGTTTAGGAGAAAATTCATAAAAAGTTTTCCGGAAATTGAAACAAACATAATTAAATGGAAAAAAGTTTTGAATTATGAGGTGTCTCGCAAACTATTTAAACCAAAAAGAAAAGCTGAAATTTTGAGGGGAATTTATTTGTATGGGGGGTCTTTCCTTAAAGAAGCCCAGAAAATGAAAGAACAATTTGCCATCCACATTAATCGTGGAGTTGACACGCCAATAAAGATTTCATCTGAAAAAAGAAACGCAAATATTGCCTTAAGTTTTGAAAGAATTTTAGGAAAACATGATGTTGTTATTGAGTCAATGCAAGGAAATTTTACATCATTGAACGAAAATCTGTTAAATAAAATTGACATTAGTGGAATTGTAAAGGATGCTGGAGAAATAGCAAGAAAAGCAGGGCATAACAGAATAAAAATAAGAATGCCCCAATACAGCCCGTTCAATGAAAAAAATGAAAAAGTTATAAAAAAGATTTGGGAAATTAATATGCTCAAAGAAATAATAAAGAGGGGTTTAAATATAGAAATTGAGCTCGGCAGGCTTGCAGCAGAGGGCAGGCCAACAAAAAATGAACTAAAAGAAACACAAGCAAAATACAAGCTGCGAATAGACTCCTTATATTTCACAGTAGCAAAAAAATTGGGCTTCAATAAAAGAGAAGGCGAATTCCTGGTAAAAGAACTGAAGTAAATTGCTTAAAAATAAATAAAAGAATTAGAACAAAAAGAAAAAGACTGCCTGAAAATTTTATTGAGATGATTTGTTTAGCCGGCTATTGACGTATGCAAACTTTTAAATATAATTCCTTTTTCTATTTGCTTTGGAGAGTTGGTTTAATTGAAGGTTTTTGTTGATACAAATATTTTCATTGATTATTATTTGGATAGAAAAGATAATTTTCTGCCTTTAGGTGAATTTGCTTTCCAGTTCTTCAAGAGAGCAATTGAATGTGAATTTTTTATTTTGATTTGTGATTTTATAGTCTTAGAATTATGTGAAGTATTAAATTTAGATGAAAAAGAATTAAACAAAATCTTATTTGCTGATTTAATTAAAAAGAACAAAATAACAAAGATTGATTTTAATGAAAAACAATACAAAGAGGCAGGAGATTTAAGCAAAAGTAAACTGATTCCTTTTTCTGATGCCTTGTTTGCTGTTCTGGCAAGAGCCCATAATGCCATTTTAATCTCTCGCGATAAACACTATAATGAAGTTAAAAATATTGTTGAAGTAAAAAAACCAGAGGAATTATAGTAGATTCTTCTTTTTTAGAATTTTATTAGCAACCCTTTCTCTTATTTTCTCAAACTCTTCTGGCGCGGGCTCTTTGAGGCCAAGCCTCTTTCCCTCACCTAACTTTTTTCTTAAGGATTCAATCAATTCTTTTTTCCTGTGTTCCTCAACCTCTTTCCTTAAAGCCTCTTTTATGAACTCGCTCCTGTTCTCAAATGTTTCCCTTTCAACAATTAAATCAATTTCTTTAATCAATTTTTCTCCCAAACGCAGATGAACCAAATTATTAGCCATGTAACAATAAAGTATACAATTGATATTTAAAACTATTGTAATTAATTTTCTTTTTTTATTTTCATTCCGGTCTTGTTTAATGCAATGCCTCCAATGAATATTACTGCGCCGCAGACTGCTATCTTCGCCCAGTCAATTAAATTTAATGGCACTGAATGAAAGAATATGTTCAGGGGAGAATAAATTATTATTAACTGCAGCAGGAATGCTGTTGCCACTGCAATCTGAAGCCATTTATTGGAGAAAATGTTCAGCTTATACTGTGTCCTTATAGTGTAGGCCATCAACAGCTCGTAAAGCACTACGGCAGTGAATGCTACTGTCTGGGCTTTCTGGGTGCTTTCACTCAAATAAGAATTGAACAATAAAAGCACTGAAGATGCAATCAGGATGTTCATTGCAGCAATTATAAAAATTATGTTTTTTGACATTATGCCTTCTCTTGGATTGCGGGGCTTCTTGTGCATTATACCTCTTTCAGCAGGGTCAAATGACAAGGCCAAGGCAGGGAGGCCGTCAGATACAATATTAATCCACAGCAATTGGGTTGCAAGCAATGGCAAGGGCTTGAATAAGAGCACTGCAATCAGGATTATAAGAACTTCTGCAATGTTTCCTGAAAGAAGATATGCAATTGATTTCACTATGTTGTCGTAAATTCCCCTGCCTTCCTCTACTGCAGAAACAATGCTTGCAAAGTTGTCGTCTGCCAGGATTATTTCGCTTGACTCTTTGGCTACGTCTGTTCCTGTAATGCCCATTGCAATTCCAATGTCTGCCTTTTTCAGTGCAGGAGCGTCATTGACTCCGTCGCCGGTCATTGCAACCACATGGCCTTTGTCTTTGAGCGCACCAATAATTCTCATTTTATGTTCTGGATTAACTCTCGCAAAAACAGTTGTTTCAGCAATTATTTCCTTTAATTTCTCCTCGTCCATTTCATCCAATTCCTTTCCTGTTACAGCAATCCCTTCTAAGCCGAGCTGTTTTGCTATTGCCTGCGCTGTAAGAAGATGATCGCCTGTAATCATTATCACTTTGATTCCTGCCTTCTTGCATAACTGGATTGACTTGAATGCTTCAGGCCTTGGAGTGTCAATCATTCCCTGCAGGCCCAAAAAAATAAAGCCTTCTTCAATGCCTTCTTTTTCGCTTGACATCTCTTTGAAGGCAAAGCCTAATACCCTTAGGGCGTTTGATGCCATTTCTTCTTCTGCCTTGATTATTTCCCGCTTGTCTCCGTAGGTGATAAGCCTTGTGCTTTCATTCAAGTAAATCTTAGAGCATTTTTCAAGAACCCTCTCTGTTGCGCCTTTTATGAAAGCATATTTTCTTCCCTCAAACTGGTTTACTGTAACCATGAACTTCTTCTCTGAAGAGAATGGCACTTCATTCAGTCTCTTCCATTCTGCTCTAAGCTTTTTGTCTTTTATTTCTGCTTTTAATGCAACTGAAAGTAGGGCTGTTTCAGTTGGATCGCCTAACAGGGTGCCTTCTTCCATTGAAGCGTTATTGCATAATACTGCTGTCCTGAAAAGCAGTTCAAATTCTTCAGGGCTTACTTCCCTTCCTTTTTCTTTGAATCCTTTTTCTGTTACGCCAAAGAATTTGCTGTTATAATAGATGTTTGTTACATTCATTTCGTTTTTTGTTAATGTGCCTGTCTTGTCAGAGCATATTACAGTAATTGAGCCTAATGTTTCCACTGCAGGCAGCCTTCTTATCAATGCATTCCTTTTAATCATTCTCCTTATGCTTAAAGCCAAAGAAATTGTGACTACCGCAGGCAGGCCTTCAGGTATTGCTGCTACAGCAAGGCTTATGGATTCAAGCAGTGAGTCAGTTATTCTCTGAATTAATGAAGTGCTTTCAACTTTGAGGAAGAAGAACTGCATGAAGAAAATGAAAGCGCAGATAAGCAGTACAAATACTGCAATCTTTTTTGCTAGTTCATTCAATTTTAATTGCAAGGGGGTAGGCTCTTCCTTTATTGTTTCAATTAAGCCAGCAATCTTTCCTATTTCTGTGTCCATTCCAGTCCTTGCAATAATTCCTTTGCCTTCCCCTGTTACCACAATTGTTCCTGAGAAAAGCATGTTTGATTGGTCTGCAATTATTGTTTTTCCTTTAATTGCTTCAACCTTCTTTTTCACTGGAGTGCTTTCCCCTGTAAGCGATGCCTCCTGTGTTTTGAGCTCGAATGCCTCCAAGAGCCTTATGTCTGCCGGAATCTTTGAGCCCTCTTCAATTAATACAATGTCCCCTGGCACTAAAAGCTCTGATTCAATGTGCTTTCTTTTTCCTTCCCTTATAACTGTTGCCTTTAAGCTCATCAGCTTCTTTAATTCCTGGATTGATTTGTCTGCCTTGTTCTCCTGGTAGAAGCCAATGAAAGCATTCAAGAGGATTATTGCAGTAATTGCAATTGCATCTATTGTTTCGTTCAACAGCAGGGCAATTACTGTTGCAGCAATCAATACTATAATCAGGATATTATTGAACTGCGAGAGAAAAATTAAAAGCTTTGATTTAGGCTTTTCTTCCTTCAGCTTGTTTGGCCCGTATTCCTGCAGCCTTGCCGCTGCTTCCCTCTCGCTCAATCCCTCTGTTTCATTGGAATTCAGCTCGCTTACAGCCTTTTCAGCTGGAACCTCGTAAAATTCAGGCATGCTAAATAAATAGAAGAATAGGTTAATAATGATTTATTTTTCTTCACTAAAAAATTTTTGCTTTTTTTAATATTTTTTAATAGCTCGAAAAAGGTCTTTTGAAGAAGCCGGGATAATGCTCATTCATTTTTTTCTTGAATAATTTAAGTTCTTCTCCTGCAACATGAGGATCTCTGTGCATTAAGTTTTCAAGCTCGAAAAAAAGTCGCTTTGCTGCAGTCAGTCTAATTTTATTTTTATTAACAGCCCTCAATATTGTTTCAACAGAATGCCAGTATTTTCTTAATGATTTTTGTTTGGCTGTGGAAAATTTAAGCTCGGCAAAAACTTTAATTAATATTTTATCTCTTGCATCAGAAGTCTTACTGGCAGCCCCTTTCTTTTCTCTTGCTTTAATTAGTTTAAATAATTCTGGGTGCTTCTCCCGCACATTTTTGTGCGGGTTATACTCTCGTCTTCTAGTAGGCATACAATATCTTTTAATTTAATTAAATTTTTAATTTCAATGCCTTTAAGGAGAGCACATAACTGTAGTCAATGCTTATTATCTCCGAGGGCAGCAAATGCTCTAATTTTGCCAGCACTGTATTGAATACAATGAATGAAACTGAAATGCCTGCAGCGAACAAAATCCTTTCGTATGCTACGATTGGAATTAAGGCCTGCCATTGTTGTACAGTCATTGGAATTGAGTACAGCCATACTGTTGAGCCAATTGCGTGCGCTGTAAATGTTGCTCCAAGACTTCGCGCGAAAAGCCTTTTCTTGAAGAACAGGAATGCAATCAATGGAATCAGCCAGTAAAGGCTGTAATACCATGCCTGGCCTCCAATCGGGTGAAGCATGAACAATGCCATGCAGATTAATGGAACAATTGGAATTAAGGCTCCCTTTAATGATTTTACACCAAATTTCCCGAAGTAATATGCAGCGAAAATCATTGGAGCCAAGCGTAACAAGTTAACAAAATCAAAGGCCTTGCCTGAAGCAATGAATTCAATTAACTGGGCTCCAAGAACTGATATTGCCCCAAAAACTGGGCCCAAGAAGGCGCCTGCTATTGGCCCGAAGAACTGGAAGAAGGTGAAGTACTGCTGGTTTGATCCTATTACCTTGGAAAAATTGAGCTGGTTTGCAATCAGAACTAATAAAACGAACAAGGAAATAAACAAAATTCTTTTTTTTGTAATCAGCTTCCTTAAATCCATTCCCCTCACCAATCCATTTTAATGCTATTAATTAATCCAGGAACAATTTTTATTTGTTTTGCTTGATTGATCCAAGGCTTTTGTAAGCCTTCTTTCTGTGCCTTACAGCCAATATGAAAAGAATTTGTTTTTCGGTAAGCTTATCAATGAAAACCCTGTATTTTCCAACCCTGTACTTAAAGAATTCTTTTCCTTTCACTTTTTCTAGAAATAAAAAGTCAGCAGAGCCCAGCCACTCTATCTTAAGAAAAATTCTTTTTGCCAAGTCTTTTTCCAAAGAGCCCAAATCCTTTTTAGCTCTTTCAGTCCAAATTACTTTAAACATTATAAACCGAGCTCTTTAGAGAGTTGCTTTGAGGTGTAAACCCTGCCCTTCTTAATGTCTTCCCTTGCCTCTTCGATTGCCTTGAGGGTTTCATTGCTCAATTCAAGTTTTGATTCATCTGCTTCTTTAACTATACGAATCAACTTCTTTATCACTTCAGCATAAGTTTCCCTGTCGTATTCCTTAAAGGAATCAAGTTCATCCTTCAAATCTCTGGAAACAAGAATTGTTGTGGTTCTATCCATAAAATCACCTATAGTATAATATATTAAGATATATTTAAATATATCTTACCTAAATTTGCCTCTTATTTCGCCCAAATCTTATATTTTATAAGACAGTCATTTTCTCTATTATAAACTGGAAAACCAGCAATGCAAGGTATGCTAAAATTAAGTAAACCCCTCCCCTCTTTGAAATCTTTTTGCTTGAGCCGAATATGAATAAAAGGGCCATCAGCGAGCTTACCATAATTATTCCTGTCAGCACTGTCAATTGAGGGTATTCAGGCCTTATTGGAGAAATCAGAGCAATGACCCCAATAGTGCCTGTGCAATCAGCAAACACATTGCCCATTATGTCACCAAAGCCAAGTTCTGAGTGCTTTTTTTTGGAAGCCTGCACTGCCATTACCAGCTCAGGGATGCACGTGCCTACTGCAAGAACTATCCCAACAAAAAAGAGGGGCAGAAAAAGGATTGAACTCAATTCTTTGCCGGCGTGGGTGATCATGTTCCCTGAAATAAAAACGACTATAAGGCATACTAAAAGAACAGTGAATTCAAAGAAAATACTGGGCTTTTTCTTTATGAAAGGCTGCACTGAAGGGCCGTGCGACTTGATAACTGTATAACAGTAAAAAAGGAAAGCAAGCAAAAGGACTAAACCGTCCAAGCGGGAAATCTCTGAATCCCACAGGAGAAGCACAGGCAAAGCAATAAGCAAAACAAGAAACTTCGCCTGCTTTATTGTTGAAGAATGCAGTTTAATGCCTTTTGACAGCAAGGCGACAGTTCCAATTATTAATGTAAGATCTGCAATATTTGAACCAAATATTATTCCAAGCCCGAATGAAGGCGTTCCTTCAAGTGCAGACATTACCCCTATCACAAGCTCTGGCATTACAGAAATTATTCCAACAAGAAGAAAACTTATGGCAAACTCTGTAAAGCCCAAATATCCTGCAATCCTTACAAGGCTTTTTATGATCTCATTAGCGCTTTTGGCAATTAACACGAAACCAAATACAATAACCAGCAACTGGTAAAAAACCATTATATCACTTTATTCATTGAATTAAAGAAGCATCTATTTGTTTGATGGGCGTAATAATTATAAAAATTGCTATTTGAAGCTGTTTCTGTAAAGCCGATTACAGGCCTCCCCTATAAAAAAATGGCTTCCTGTAACAAGCACAAAGTCTTTTTTTGAAGCAATTTTTATTGCCCTGCATAATGCTTTTTTTGGTTCCTTAATTACAACAAATTCCTTCCTGTATTTTTTTACTTCTGCTGCAATCTTTCCTGCTTTCATGCCCCTGTACTTTGCTTGGGCTATAATTATTGTATCAGCAAGAGGGATTATGTGACTGCAGATTCCTTTGATGTCCTTGCCGCCTGCAACCCCAAAAACAAGAATTAATTTTTGCGCTTTAATTTTCTTATTCACTTCTTTCGCTGTTCTTGCCAGAGCATCAAAGCACGCTGGATTGTGGGCTGCATCAAGCACAACCAAAAGCCTTTCCTTTATGATCTGAAATCTCGCAGGCCACCTAGTTTTTTGCAGGCCTTCAATTATTGCCTTTTCAGAAATTTTTTCTTTCAGCAACTTCACTGAAAGGACTGCAGTGCAGGCGTTCTGCAATTGGTGTTCCCCTAAAAACGGAATGAACAAATTGTATTTCTGCCCTAAAATTTTTGCTTTAAATTTCTGGCCTTTCAGGCTGAATGATTTTCTCTTCCAAGTGCAGTGCTTTTTTAATTCAAATAATTCTGCTTTCTCTTGAGAGCATTTCTCCTTTATTTCTTTCAAGGCATCTTTTTTTTCTTCTGCTGTCACCACAAAAGAATTTTTTTTGATTATGCCTGCTTTTTCGCGGGCAATTTTTTTTATTGTGCTTCCCAATTCTCTTGTGTGCTCTAATGAAATGTTTGTTATTACCGCAACCTCAGGTTCAAGGACATTGGTTGCGTCCAATCTTCCTCCAAGGCCTGTCTCTATTACCCCAAATTCCACTTTCTTTTCAGCAAAATAATTGAATGCTGTTGCAGTAAGCACTTCAAACTGCGTGGGCTGGAATTTTTTATTTTTTTCCTGCTCTTCTTCAATTAATTTCCTTATTTTATTTATTCCTGCTTCCAATTCCTTTTCAGAAATTTTGCTTCCATTCACCTGAATTCTTTCAGTGAAGGAAACAATATGGGGCGAAGTGTACAATCCGACCTTGAAGCCTGCCTCCTTCAATATTGAGGCAATGAAGGCACAGGTTGACCCTTTGCCGTTTGTCCCTGCAACATGAACTGAAGCAAAGGAATTATGCGGGCAATCCAGCAATTCCATAAGCCTTTCAATTCTTTCAAGGCCTAAAACGCTCCCAAAGAAGTCAAGGGAATTCAAGTAATTTAGTGCATTTGATTCAGGCATAAAAAGTTTATGGAAAAATTTTATTTTAAAGCTGCCTTATTTCCTTGAGCTTGCCGCCGTATTTCTTGTACAAACCGCAGGAATTCTTTCCTTCCTTGCATATTCCAATTGTCTTGCATGGAGGCCCGCATTCACGGAAAAGCAGGGGGGCAACCTTCATTACTTCTTCAAGCATTCTTTCTGCCATCTGCCTTATCTCCCATTGGGCTCGAGCGCACAAGCGCTTCTCAAAGAAATTATAAAGCGAGCGGGTGTTCATTGTAATTACAATTTTTGTTTCCATTGCATTTGGGAGAATGAATCTTGCGTCCTCTTTTGGGGCATCTTTCACTAATTCTCCGTAGGCCTCTCTTGTTTTTTCTAATGCCTCGTTGAACTTCTCCAATGCTTTCTGGTTTCCCTTAATGCTTGGGGGCACAATGAAATTGAAAGAGCTTAAGTCAACATATCTCTGGCTTTGCTGTGAATATGAAGCTATTCTGTGCCTTACTAATTGATGCGAGCAAGCCCTGCTTATTCCTTCAACTGCAAAAGTGAAGTTTGCATGCTCTAAAACAGAATGATGGCCTACGTCTATTATGTGGTTCAATAGTTTTTCTGCCATCTCTTTTGTGAGCCCTTCAACCAGCTCGTCAATTCCACCCTTGTTATAGCACATCTTTGCCCCAAGGGCAGCAGCAATCTCCGGCTCAAAAGTATACCTCAAGAGTTTTACATTCAGTTTTGTTTCAGGCATTGCATTTCACTTCCATAATCCTTTTAATTATCAGAAAATTTACCGCCTCCATTGCTTGTAATCTCATTTTTAATTAATTTAGTCAGATTATTTAATTTTTCAATTTTTTCTGGCCCTAATAATTTTTTTATTTTATTTATAATAACCACTAAACATTTTTCATATTCTTCCCTTGTTACTTTATTTTCCACAAATTTTTTATACATCCTTGAGGTTATTACTTCACTTTTGTATACCTCTTTTTTCTCTTCTAAAGTAAGAAATTTTGCTCTTGCTAAAATCTCTTTTTTAAGAATTCTATTAAAAACTGCGTCAGCCATAAATTGCAGTCTCCCACTTAATAAATCAACCAAGCCCCCCCTTTTCATTTTCTCTTTTAATACCCTTTCATATATTTTGCCGTACGTTTGTGAATCAATGCTTGTTTCCTTCCAGAAGAGTGGCTCAGATAGCGTATAACCTTTGAATATTTCTATGCGTTTAGAGTATAATTCATTCTCTTCTTTTGTTAAAATATTATTAAGGTTTGTATGTAATGCTTTCAATTTTATTCCAATTGATTCTATCTCATGATCTTTAAGTGGTCTTGATAATGCTGTTTGCCAGTTAAGCATTTCTATTGCATTTTTCAAAAACTGCTTTCTTTTTTCTCCTTTAAACCCTCTTTTATTGCAAAAATCTAAGATAAAAATTTTGCCGGTTATTCTAGCCCCCTCTAAAGGAGTCCTACCTAATTTTTCAAGTTTTTTAAGTGCTTGGTGGTAAGTCTTTCTAGTCACTCCGCTTCTTTTTCTTTTAATTTCCTTTAACACAGGCCTTAATTCTAAAAGAGTTCTCGATGAAGGTTTTTCAGGCATTCTAATCAAAAACATTAATCTAAAGAAAAATTAAAAAACTGATTGAATATTTAATAGAACAGAGGGGAAAACTGAATGAAAGGCAGAATTATTGTTTTTGAGGGAACAGACGCTTCAGGCAAGGCAACGCAGGCGAAAATGCTTTTCGAGAGAATAAGGAAGGCAGGAAAGAGAGTGGAGTTTGGCTCTTTCCCGCGCTACAGTGAATTCTTCGGCTCATTGGTTGGAAGATATCTCTCAGGGGAATTCGGCTCAAAAGAAGAACTGCCAGCAGAATTCTGCTCTCTTTTGTACTCCCTGGACAGGTACCACGCAAAAAAAGAAATTGAAGCAAAACTGAAGAAAGGAATAATCCTAGTTTTTGACAGGTACTTTACCGCAAACTACGGCTTCCAGCCAGCCAAATTCAAGCAGGAAAAGCAAAGAAATGAATTCTTTGAGTGGATGAAGGCTGTTGAGTCAAGGATGCCCCAGCCAAGCATTGTATTCTTTTTGGATGTTCCAATTCAATTATCCCAAAAGCTCATGAAAGGGAAAGACAGAAGCAAACAGTATAGGAAAGGAAAAACCAAAGACATCCACGAAATTGATTCTTCCTACCAGAAGAGAGTGCGCGAAATGTTTTTGTTTTTGTGCAAAAAAGAAAAGAATTGGGTTAGAATTAACTGCGTTAAAGGAAACAAATTGAGGTCAAGGGAAGAAATCCACAAGGAAATCTCGGGAAAAGCAGGGAAAATTTTGAAGTGAAAAAAAATGGGAAGAAAAGGTTACAGTGGAACAGCAGGAAAAACAAAAAGAATTATTGAAAGACCCTTTCCACCAAAATTTACGAAAAGAATTAAAAGAAAGAGCAGGAAAATGAAAAAAAATGCCTAGGAAAGGAGGATACAAAGGAAGCAAAGGTTTAACAAAAAGAATTTACGGAGGCAGAGGAAAAAGGAGACCTTCAGGAAAATGGAAAAAAAGAAAATATTATGTTCACCATTCAAGGCCTCATGAGAAAAAGCCACCGGAAAAACCAATTCTCCCCCCATGGCATAAAACAGAAAAAGAAGCAAAAAAGTTTGCAAAGGAATTAGGAATTGAAATTCCAAGGAAACCAAAATTTTGAAGTGAAATAAATGGGAAGGAGATTGAGGCCAATAATTCCGGGAATTCCTTTCAAAGGAAAGCATAGGAAAAGAAGACAAGGCAAAAGGCCACTAAACGAAAAACCTGAAAGCAAAGAAGAAAGAACAAGGCCTGCACCTTTCTCAAAAGAATTCCTTGAAGAAATGAAAGCGCAAGGAATTCCTGTGGATTATGATCGGCTGATAAAAAAGAAAAAAAGAAGTGAATTTTAATGCACGCAAAGAATTTCGTCTGCTTTAAATGCAAAAAAGAGTTTGCAATTGAGCCCGTGCTGTTTGAGTGCCCTTCATGCAGTTATTCCTTGGACATTGAATACAATTACAGTGAATTAAAGAAGCTGGTGAAAAGATATGAATTCTTGAATGATCAAATAAGGCACTGGAAGTACTGGATGTTCTATCCAATAAAAGATTTATCAAAGATTGTCTCCCTGCAGGAGGGAGGCACTCCATTAATTCACTCAAATAAAATAAGGGACTATCACTTCAAGTTTGAAGGCTCAAACCCTACAGGCTCTTTCAAGGACAGGGGCTCAACAGTTGAAGTATCAAAGGCAGTTGAATTGAATGTAAAGGAAATTGCGTGTGCTTCGACTGGAAACATGGGCGCATCAATTGCAGCCTATTCAGCCAAAGCAGGAATTAATGCTACAATCTTTGTTCCAGAATTTGCAACAAAAGAAAAGTTCGCTCAGATTTCAGCTCACGGAGCAAGGATTGAAAGAGTGAAAGGCTCTTACGATGACGCAGTAAAAAAAACAAAGCAATTAAAAAAGAAAAAAAACGTTTATTTGATGGGAGACTATCCTTTCAGGGGAGAAGGAGAGAAAAGCATTGCATTCGAGATAATAGAGCAATTGAATTATGAAGTTCCAGACTTTATTGTTTCCCCGATAGGGAACGGCACTCTAATATATTCTATATTCAAGGGATTGAATGAATTCAGGAAGGCAGGACTAATAAAAAAAATTCCAAAGATTGTTGGGGTCCAAGTGGACAAGTGCTCTCCTGTAGTTAAAGCATGGAAGAACAACCTGAAAGAAGTGCCAGTAATAAAGAATTTTTCCACTATTGCTACTGCAATTGCCTGCGGCAACCCTGTTGACGGCCTGGAAGCACTGCACGCAATAAAAGCCTCAAAAGGAATGGCTGAAGAGGTAAGCGAAAAAGAAATTCTTTCAGCGCAAAAAGAATTAGGCAGGGAAGGATTGTACGCAGAGCCTTCCGGTGCAGTGTCTTTCGCTGGAGCAAAAAAATTAGGATTAAAAGGAAGGGTTGTCTGCATTGTAACAGGCCACGGATTAAAGGACACAAAAAAATACAAGTGATTAATTCAATCCTTTTTCAATAATTTCTTTAGGTATTTTTCAATGCTGAAGTATTTTTCAAGGTATTTCTTGTAGAAGTCCCAGTAAATCTGGTAAGAGCATGCAAGAAAGTATGCATTGAATGCAATTAGCAGGAGACCTAAAATTCTTGCTGCAGTGCAGTAAATTCTTGTGCCGCAAAAGAACAATTTCAGGGCATAATACGCCACAATTCCAGGGCAAGTTACTATCACATAGAATACAATGAAGGGAAGCACATCAAAATTGAATTTAAGCAGGATTGCAATCCCGCCTAAAATCATTGGCAGCATTAAGGCAGTGAATAATGCAATCTTTATTTTGTTTGGCTTGAAAAGCCTTTCCAAGTACATTTCATTATCTATTAGAGAGTTAAACTTTTTAAGGGGAAAAGTGTATTATTAGCAAATGAATTTGAATTTGCAGGATTTCAAGGATGTTTTGTTATACCCTTCAGCGATAGCGCTAATTGCATTCAACCTAATTCCATTGATTGGAGTGCTGTTTTATGGGTGGAGCACAACAGAAATTCTTTTATTGTACTGGACTGAAAGCGCAATTGTTGGGTTTTACACGATACTGAAAATGCTGATGGCAAAGGGTTCAATCAAACTCCAGCAAGCAGGCCCAAAGCCAGCAATAAAATTAAGCGTAACAGGCATGCCTTCAATTGAAGAAATTGCAGGAAAAAATTCCCCTTTTGCTAAAATTTTTTTGGTGCTTTTCTTTTGCGTTCATTACGGCATGTTCATGTTCGTCCATTTAATGTTTATACTATTTTTTGTCATATTTAGGTCATTTTTCAGCTTTTTTTTCAATTTCAGCTCAAGCATCCAAGACTTTAAATTAATTTTCTTAAATGTTTTAATTGCTTTTATTTTCTTGTTTATAAGCCACGGAATTTCCTTCATTACAAATTATGTTGGAAGAAAAGAGTATGAGAAAGCCAATCCTCTCTCCATAATGTTTTCTCCTTACAAGAGAATATTTTTAATGCAGGTCGTAATCATTTTCGGCGCAATAATTATGGCGCCAGTTCTAATACTTGTCATAGGAAAAATAATCTTTGACCTCTACGCCCATATTGCAGAAAGAAAACGCTTCAAACCAACTGAATAAAAAACATTTTCAATTAAAATAATTTTAATGCGAAGCAAGCACTACCAAGCAAAGCGCAGGTAGTGCACCGGCGTCAACTGACGGAACGGTTGGGAGGTATCGGAAAAACGCAGTTTTTCTGGTAGGAGGTATCGGAACCTAAGGTTCTGATTTGCGGAGGTGGCCCAGTCTGGTTACGGCGAGAGCCTGCTACGGACCCTTTTCTTTTTCCCAAAAAAGAAAAGTGTTACGTTATCCCAAAAGAAAAAGGGATTAATTTTTGTTCGCTGCGAGCTCTTGGGCGAAAGCCCGCGCGAGTTCGAATCTCGCCCTCCGCGTCTGCCCTTTTTTCTTTTAGGAAAAGAAAAAAGTGTAAGTTGCCCAAAAAAGAAAAAAAAATAGTAAGTTGCTGTAAGAAAAGATTTTTATGTATGAAAAGAAAACAATTGAAATTGAAGGCTATAAAATCAAACTAGAAAGGCTTTTTGGAGATGAAACTAATAAAATTGAAATAACAGTGAAAAAAGGGGATGTTTGCCTTCACAACAGTGTAAGTATGGTTGCTCATGCCAAGGACGGTCCTGTGGGGGAATTCAGAAGATTAACTGTAACGGGCAGCAGAATTGCCGAAAAAGCAATGGTTGTTGATCTTGCGCAGAAAATATTAGAAAATTATTTGAAAAAATGGAAAAGTAATAAATCAACAATGTTGATTTAACCTTTTTGTTTGTTGCAAACCCTATCTGACGCTCTAAGCGTCAGCATTACGGGTTTGCCTTCTGGTTATCCAAGCATTTTCTTGTTTGTGTTTTTGC
>Ga0315289_10000582_pt1 | contig 56201 bp, 62 predicted proteins | sample YL17G11_40_MG_FD_203452 | JGI IMG/M metagenome (GOLD analysis project Ga0315289, IMG submission 203452) | Sediment microbial communities from Yellowstone Lake, YNP, Wyoming, USA - YL17G11_40 | ecosystem: Environmental > Aquatic > Freshwater > Lake > Sediment | place: USA: Wyoming | collected...
AGATTATGTTCTTTTAATCTTTCTCTAAGATTTGGTGTATATCCAATATATAAATTTTTATCTTTTTTGCTTTTCAAAATATATACAAAGAACATAATCTAAAACTCGTTATGGTGTGGGGGTTCATATTCTAAAAAATGGAGATTTCAAAATTTGGCATTTAGGGCAGGAATATTTTTTATTCAAAAAGTAAAAAACTTCCTTACCATTTTTTTGGGATTTTAAAATCCCCAATTTTTTTAAGATTTTCAAGTGGTGGGAAATAGTCGGCTGGCGAAGTCTGAAAAGTGAATTAATCTCTTTGACATTAGAGTTTCTTTTCCTTTTCAAATAGTTAATGATTTTAGCTCGGTTCTTATCAGATAGCACTCTTAAGCATTGCGGGCATTTGTTCTTCATATAGATAACCGTCTATATATCTTATGTTATAACTTTGGAAAATAACTGTCAACCCCGTAGTGAAAATTTGAATAATAATATTAACTTGAGCCAAGCTCGTTCAAATTTCTACTACGGGGTCAAGCCTCAAATAAAAACAAAAGGAGGCAAGATATTATCTTGCCTCCTTTTTAATCTAAGACTATTAGTGATTTTTTTCTTTTTGATACTCAGAGTAAGAATAAATTACTGTATAAATTGAGAAAAATAGAACGGGAATAATAACGAAAAATAAGGAATAATTCTTAAATAAAATTCCGAAAAAAGATATTACCCCAGCAGCTTTGAATAATTTTCCGCCGAGTTTATGGGTTTTATCCCAGACTTTTTCGCTACTTAATGTCCAGGGTGTCCTAATTCCAATAAACCAGTTTTGTTTTGCGTTTTCTATTAAAATCCCAGCGTAATAAAATAGTATTCCGAAAGCCGGGGTTAGAAGCAAAACCATATCAAATCTTGTTCCCCTATTCCAAAAAATAGTCAGAAGGTAAAGATAAAATAAAAATAATGTTATTAATATAATAAACCAATCAAAATAATTTCTGAACTTTTTAACGTTTTCTTTTAAAGGGTCTATTCTGGGAATTAAAATAAAGAGTAAGAGTAATAAAACAGAAATTATCGGCATCAAAAACAAGCCCCAGAATTTTGGCATATAACCATCAACTTGGCCCTTTATATTCCAATGTGAAGCCATTTTCTCTGGCATTTGAGGGTAAAGATAAATACCCACAGCAAAACTAAGCAATATTATTAATAAAATTATTATCTCACTCTTTCTCATAATATTTCTATCTATTTTTATTTTACCATAAAAAATTGAAAGATTAAAATAACTAATAAGAAAAGGCGGTTTTATTAAAAAACCGCCCATTTGGGAAACAATTAAAATCTCTACAATTTATTACTTCTTTTTCTTCTTTATAGTAATCTTCCATTTCTTCATGCAGGCATCGTGTTCCTTCGCATTTCCGCAACCACCATGTTTTTTGTGCCATTCTTTATGTTCTTTTTCTGTAACAACCATTCTCTTTTTATGTTTTTTAAGCATAATTTTTCCTTTTATTTTTAATTCTATTTTTGACCTTTATAAACTACCCTGCTCCTTTGGAGCGGGGTGTCCCCTACGGGGCGAGTTCTTTCGGCGGCTCTCATCCCAGCCGTTTAAAGGATAAGGTATTCTCGCCGCCGAAATAATTATTAATACGTAAAATAGAAAGTTTTTCTTGCATATATATCAAAAAATCCCTCTTTCATATGAATTAGCCGCAAAGTCTGTTTATTGACTGTTATTGGCATTTGGCAAAGGCAACTGCCTTATTTGGATGGTTTGGGCAGTATAGCTTCCATCAGAATTTTGACTACCGCTAACCATTATTTGTTTTCCGGTTTCAATATCACTTGTTGCTCCATCAATTGTTTTTGATACTTTAGTAGAATCTGAGAAAAAGATAATTTTTGAACTACCATCTGGCATTTTAATGGTTAAACTCTGTTGATCCTTACTAATAACTTCACCACTTAGAAAGTTCTCTCCATTCCCTCCTCTCCCTGCCCTATTTTGAGAAAGCTGTTGACGTTGTTCTGGGGTTAGGTTTTGGAAATTCTGGCCAGAAGGGTTACCTGAAGAAGTTTTGCTTTGCCCGTATTTCATTCCACCATAAAAAACTCCAGCGCCGACTATAATTATTACTACGAGAATGATTGGTAATATTTTTTTCATAATATTTTGTTAATTTTTGTTTTAAATAACCACTCGACCAAGTAATTATTTGGTTTATTATTCATAACGTAACGCCTCAATTGGATTAAGTTTAGCTGCCCTTTGGGCGGGCCAATAACCAAAGGTGATCCCGATGATGGCGGACACGCTAAAAGCTAAAATAATTGAAAATAAAGAAACTTTAGTCGCCGTGCCGGTAAAAGTTGTTATCCCATAAGATAGGCCGATCCCCAGAATTATTCCGAAAATTCCGCCAAGAAAAGTCAGCATTACAGCTTCCGCTAAAAATTGCAAACTAATATCTAATTTTTTAGCGCCGATTGCTTTACGAAGGCCGATTTCCCGGGTCCTTTCAGTCACTGTAGTCATCATCATATTCATAATACCGATACCGCCAACAATCAGAGAGATTCCGGCAATTGATGCCAATAAAATAGTCATAGTATTGGTTATTGAAGAAGCTGCCCCAAGAAGATCCTGCTGGCTAAGAACACTAAAGTCAGCCAATTGAGGATCGCTAATGTTGTGCAAATTTAAAAGAAGACTAGTAATATCGGCTTGAACTTGGGTCATTACCTGGGAGCTTTCAGCTTGAACGTTAATTGTCGAAACATAATCAGCTCCGGCTAGAAATTTCTGCGCAGTCGTTATGGGAACAAAAATCATATCGTCTTGACTGCCGAATCCAGTGCCGCCCTTAGACTTAGTTATGCCTATGACTTTAAAATTAATGCCATTAATTCTTACTGTCTGACCGACAGAATTTGCGCCATCGCCGAACAAATCATCGCGAGTGGTAGGACCTAACACCGCTACTTTTGACTGGCTACTAACATTTTGCTCAGAAATAAATGAACCTTGGTCTATCTCAATATTTTTGACGCTCGGATAAGAGGCAACTGTCCCAACAACCTGGGTATTGGTGTTTTTTCCTTTGGCAACTATTTGATAACGCTGGGAAAGTTCCGGAGCCACCGCCTGAACGAATGAAACTTCTTTGGCTATGACATCAGCATCTTCAATAGTCAAAGTTTGAGCACTACCCCTGCCAACACTAACCTGAGAAAAACTCCTTTGGAATCCAGGGCTAACTGTAATTAAATTCGATCCCATTGATTGAATACTCGTTTCAATTGATCCTGTTGCCCCTTGACCAACTGAAATCATTGCAATAACAGAACCAATCCCAATAACAATACCTAAAATAGTCAGACCCGACCTGGTTTTATTGGCAGAAATAGCCAAATATGTTTCTTCAAATAAATCGGAGATGAGCATTTTTATTCTTTAATTTGTTTAACAAATTTAGATCCGTTAATAACGTCTTCAACGATTTCCCCATCCTTGAGAGAAATTTTCCGTCTAGCAATTTCGGCTATATATTTTTCATGAGTAATCAAAATAATAGTCCGGCCTTCTTTATTTAATTTCTTGAAAGTTTCCATAACAAGCTCTCCAGTTTTGCTGTCAAGATTGCCAGTTGGTTCATCGGCAAAAATAACAGCGGGGTTATTAACCAGTGCTCTGGCAATTGCCACTCTCTGTATTTCTCCGCCAGAGATCTGATTGGAAAGGTGATTAAAAGATTTCTCATCCAAGCCAACGCTCAATAAAGCCTGCTTTGCAATTTCTTCTCTTTTACCTCTGGGAAAATTCGCATAAGCTAATGGTAATACCGCATTGCGCAGAACTGTTGCCCTGGGCAGGAGATTAAAAGACTGGAAGACAAAACCGATTTTATTTTTGCGAATATCAGCTAATTCATCATCAGATAGCTGAGATACATCTTTGCCATCAAAAAAATATTGCCCACTTGTGGGCGCATCCAAACAACCCAAAATATGCATTAATGTTGACTTGCCAGAACCGGAAGGGCCTATAATAGCTACGAATTCACCAGCCTCAATGTTAAAAGAGATGCCTTTTAAGACTTTCGTCTCGACATTTCCTGACTTGTAAGCTTTGGTAATATTTTTAACATTGATCATACCTCGTAGGAAATTAAATATTTTCCGTTATATTATTTAAATCTTGCATTATTTCTCAAATTATTGTTACTTATTTAGGCAAGGGTTCTTTACAAGAAAATATTCTAAATATATCATATATCCCGAGTAAATATAATTTTCAACGTCAAATCTCGTTGAATTACCGAGAACCCCTTTGTTTCCTACGGGGCATAAAAGATTTAGTCAGGAATACGGCCCCCCTGGATTACTCTCTGTTCGCCTCCTCCCGTCGTCACCCCCGGTATTCGAAAACTGTTCTGGCTTTGACTAGAAGTTTGAGTCTGACCTGGATTAATTGTTGAGGTGACAACAATATCTCCTTCTTTGAGACCGGAGACTATTTCGGTATAACTATCGTCTGAAAGCCCAGTTTCTACGGATTGCTGCTTAGGCAAGACTGGCAAGGTTATTCCTGAATTATTATTAGATAATAATTGTTGTTTTTTGTTATCTGAATTCTCAACCAATTCTACATACTTGGAATTTCCCTGAGATTTAATTGCGTTATTAGACACAACTAAAACATCCTGTTTAATATCTGTGATAATATCTGCAGTAACACTCATTCCGGGCTTTACATTTTCATCTTGAGTATCGAGCACAATTTTAACATTGTAAGAAACCACTCCTTGAGAAACTGTACCTATAATGTCTATTTCGGAAACTTTCCCGGTAATGCTCAAACCAGGAAGAGCATCAAAAGTGAGTGTCGCTTTCTGCCCAATCTTCACTTTAGCCGCATCGACCTCATTAAGAGAAATTTCAGCAATTTGCTGGTTAGTAATAAGAGTGGCAATGGCGGTGCCGGCAGAGGCAGAATCCCCCTCCTTAATACTTACTGCTGAGATAATACCATCAAAGGGTGCGTAGATAGAATAATCTAAGAGTGCTTCTTTTGCGTCTGAAAGTTTATTTTCACTCTGTTCAACTGCATACTCTTTAGACTGGATATTGAGTGGGTCTATGCCAGCGTTATTCTCGATAGTATTTTTAGTTGTGAGAAGGTTAATCAAGTCTGTATTTATCTTATCTCGGTAACTATCAAGGTTCGTAAGATAGGTATTAATATTAGAATTTATAGTTGAACTACTTTGCAATTTCTTATCTTTATAAAGTTGGACGAGATTATGAGTATTTTTTATTGTTTCGGAAATGAAGCTAGTTGTTTCATATGTCTCATCAATAAGGGATTTAATCGTTGCTTGGTCTGATGATCTACTTACTGGTTTATAATCCGCAAAGTTTTTTTCGTATGAATCTTTTGCTTTATGATAAGAGTTATAATAGATATTATTTCCAGATTCTATACTATTTGATTGATTATTGGCGGAAGGTTCTGCATAAGATAAAAAGACATCAAGATTCCACTGGTTACTGCCAGCGATAGTGTCACTAAAAAGAATATCGTGAAGGTTATTCATAATATCGGCTGAATCTGAAAGTGTTTTTCCTACTGTATTGAAACCGTCTTCATATGTTTTTTTAAGGGTGTTCTCCAGGTCATTTTCTGAATTTTTGGCTTGCTCTAAGGAAATTTTTGCGGTCTGTAGGCTAATTTCAGCGTCCCGCACCGTTTTCTGGGCGTCAGTTTGATCAAGCTGGGCGATAAGCTTGCCTGCTTTCACATCTTGCCCATCAGTGACTTCTAAATTCACTACGTTACCAGAAGCTTTCGATTTGATGTCTACCTGATTGGAAGCAGAAACCTGCCCTGAACCAGAAACTGAAACAACAACTGTACCTTTTTCAACAGCCGCTGTTACATACCGTACTGCATTCTTACCTTTGGTTAAATTGTGGTAAGTAAAATAGCTACCGATAACAATTAATATTAAAACTATTACTGTTATTTTCTTGTGCTTTAATATTGCCTTAAGTAATCTAGAGATCATATTCATCTAAAATAAAGGAGGCTGAAGAGAAGTTGACGGTCCCTTCATCCCTTCCTCATTAAAAATTCTTATAAGTTTTGCCTCGATCTGGCCCTCTCCGTTTGGAGAACCAATAACAACGGCTATGTCGCCAATTTTTAAATCTTCTTTTTTAATCGTATCCATCCCTCTTTTAATGATGGTGCTTTGATTAATAATAATTAATTTTTCTACGTCGCCTTGCCCCTTAATTACAAAATCAGAATTGTTGATCTTGATAATTTCTCCAAAAGTCCCATGACCCTCAATAAAACCACCGGGAGGAGGAAAAGCTCGCCAGTCTTCTAAAAAACCGTCACTCGGTCCGGCGAAGTTTTTGTGATAGTTTTCCGCCCAACGATAAGAAAATTTTGCTTTCATACTACCTACAAACATACCAGCACCGAAGATTAAAATGATAATTGCAAAACCAACAAGTCCAATAATAATCCACTTAAGCGCATCTCGATGCGTTTTTTTATTTACATCATCGGAGATTTGCCTTATTCCAGAATTATTCTGTTTATTTTCATTCATAATTTTAATTTTTTTAATTGAGTTAATTAATTTTTAAGCAAAACTCTGCATTAGGTAATCCAATAATAATCTTTTTCTGTAAAGGAATAAACGAAGTGTAAAGACGGCTATTCCTAAGCTGGCTACAAAAATCACCATCCCTACAAGAGGCAGTGATTCAAGGATGGCCAAACTGAAATCTTTCCATAAAATAAGGAAAGTACCAAAGTCACTGAGCGCTGTGAAAATAAGGTAAGAAACTCCAGAACTCTTTATCTGATTTATAAGTATTACCGAGGAAAAAGGCGTTGTAATAAAGGAAACAATTAAAAGAAGTAGAAAACCGAATAATAATCTTTTTGTTTTTTGTAACTCCTGTTCTCGTTTAATTGCCAGAATAATACGGTCAAAAAGCCCAGTGGGAGGTTCTTCCGGCTTTAAATATGTGAAAAGTTTTTCGTAATCTTTACGCATGGTTCGGCAAACTCACCACAAGTAGCTCTATTTACTAATACGAAAAAGGGATGCATTTTGGTGCATCCCCCTTTTTGTTCTTAGAATAAGTTACGATTCTTTAAGTAGTTTTTTAAGTAGAATAATGGTTCTTCTATGCCGGCTTTTTATGGTATTAAGTGGCTCTACTAATGCCTCGGCAATTTCCCTAAAAGTAAAGTGATCATTATAGCGTAGAAATAAAACCATGCGATATTTTGGGGTCAGATTGTTCATTGCCTTATTAAGTATTTCTCCGATACTGGCTTGTTCAAAAAGTTTGTCAGGAAGCGGAGCCGGATTAATAAGCGTTTCAACAAACGTATTTTTTCCTTTTTCATTTTCAAACTTGGAAAATGGTATGGCTTTTTTCCTTTTGAGAAAATCAATTGATGCATTCTTGGCGATGCTAAAAATCCACGTCTTAAATTTTCCTTTTTTAGGATCAAACCCTTTCGACAGGCTCAGGGCAGGTTTCTTTAGGTTTCGCCACACCCGCACAAATACCTCTTGGGTAATGTCTTCAGCTTCCTGTTTATTACCAACATACCGACAAACAAAACTGTAAATCGGTTTAAGATAACGGTGGATTAAAATCTCCAGCGATTTCTCATTACCCACAAGATAATTAGCTATAAGTTTTTCATCAGAGCTTGTTGACATATTTATAATATAATGCCGTAGATTTTTTCTGTAAAGACTGAAGTAATTCTGCTTGACTTAAAGCTTTTAATTTTTGTAAACAATAGGATTTCTAATTATCTAATCAGTGACCTTTATTGTAGTAGTATAAACCATCTCGTCGTTATAGTAGATATTTAAATCAAATTCTCCTGCTCCCACTATCCTAGGTAAATCTGAACCAGTTCCTATATCCCTTCCTTCTAATTTTATTTTGTAGCCTGAGGAAGTAAACGCAACTTCTCCAGTAATCGGATTTATTACTTCATAATATGCTTCACCCTTAGTTGTGGATTTCACGCCGCCAAAATCAATTTCTATAGCATCGGTTGTCTTAAATTCAGTTGTCGTTACAGGAATATTGTTTGGTCCTGGTGGTATTCCCAGTTTCATCTTAGAAATGACAATCTTGTTAAAATATTGAGAATAAGAAGGAGGTTCGGAACATACTCCTTTCTTGCAGAACAATCCTTTTTCGCAGTCTTTGTATGTTGAACAAGCGTCATCTTTCTTCCCTTCTGTGCACTTACCATTTATACAATAATCTGTTAAACAATCTGACTTAGTAATGCAGGGGTCATTTCTTTTTCCTTCTGCGCATTTTCCTTCCACACAGAAAGGAGTAAGACAATCTGTTTTATTCACGCAAGCCGAGCCTGATTTTCCCGAAGAACAGATTTGATTTACACATTTTAATCCTGTTTCACAACTCTCTATGCTTTTACAGACCGCGCCCTCTGGGAGTTTTCTCAAGAAAAAATACCATCCTCCAAATCCAAGCACTATTAAAATAATGATAACGAAAATAGCAATGATTATTTTTTTCATAGAGTTAGAAATTATTTTAAATCCTTCCCTTATTATACCTTCTTCCCTGCAAAACAAAAACCCCGCAAGATACGGGACAAGTCGGCTCCCCTGGATGGACGACGTTAGAACCTCTCTGGTCGTATAGCGGATGAGATTAGAGTCGGTTTTTGAAATAAAAAGGCGGCTTGACTTGTGTCGCACCGCTTATCGGGTTACTCTTTTAGCTTAGAATGCTTTTGTCATTTTAATCACTTGGAAAACTTCGCAATATGTTCCGCTTCCAGTCATTGCTCCTCTGTATCTATTAAGTCCCCTAACCGCTTCATCGTATCGTCTCTCCGCAATTTGTGATTCGTGCTTTAGTAAAGCGTCCAATTTCTCATCAATAAATTCGGTTATATCCTCTGTGTAAGAAATTTCTACCAATGGCGTCCAGACCTCATAGCATAATACAGTAGAAACACTCCAAGAATCTTCCTGCGTTCCATATTCTTTAAACCAAGGGCTGGAAGCCATATTTATTGCATCTTCGGCAATATGATGAACAATCCTATGGTCTACGTGTGCGTCGTTTGCGTGTGGAATGTAGCAAACGTCTGGCTTCCATTCTCTTACTATATGTAGAAGGCTTCTCCTTGCTCTATCCTGGTTAATCCCCCAAACAGTTTCTCCTAAGAACACCAGCTTCTCAGGATTCAGACCGATAGCTTCAGTAGCTTTTAATGTTTCTCTCCTTCTTAAATCAGTGAATTCTTCTTTTGAATGGTTCAAATTCTCCGCATCGCCATATGTCACGTAGACAACGCTGACTTCTGCTTCTCGCTTCAAGTGTTTAGCTATGCTTCCTCCGCAGCCGATTAAATCGTCATCGGGATGTGGCGCAACAACCAGCACTCGCATCGTTGTCCCTCCTTGTCTTACTTCTACTAAAAGAACTTCCCACTAACTAAAAGTTATTCTACTAATTTTTATAAAAAAGTCAAGCCGCAATAAAAAATCGCCGAAATGGCGATTAACTTAAGGTATTTGGCCTCCGAACAAAGTTCGATGTCCTAGCCGGGTATGGCGATTTTTTTCTCGAACTTTTCAAAAATATGAGGCCTTTCGGTCATCCGAAAGGCTCACTAGCCTGCTCCCCAGTTCAACAATTTTTAGAAAACTCATCTTAATTCTGGAAAATAGGGAGTATATGGCAATGATGAAAGAGAAGTTAGCGGAGATTAAGGGGGTTTATAGAAGTTTAAGGCTGGCTCCTCTAAGAATCTAAATAAAAAGCCCTATTAGATATTTATTCTAACAGGGTTTTTGGTTTAATAGAGTCTTAGACTGTCTATTGCTCCTGATATCAAGGTATAGACGATTGTGGCAACGAATAAAGCAGGTATTGAAGCTTTTGCCATATAGACAAGCAATAGGAAGAAAATCGGAAAATTCGCCAGAAAACTGCGAAATTCTGCTGAAGGACTGGTATCTTTATCTTTACTACCTCCTCCAAGAGAGGTGAGAGCAAAGGCACTGAGCAGGAAAGTGGCGTTAGCTACATTCTGGAATGGCGAAAAGAAGTTCAAGATTGGTATGACTATCCAGCTGGTAAGAAAGTAAGCTATCAACAGCAATATCGGTATCAATATCCCAGCAAAGAGAGAAATGGCTAAATAGCCTATCCTTTTCTCAAGGAATCCGTGCTTTCTTTGCTTGAGTATCTCCAGTATGCCACTCTCATCCATCTCAGCGAGGTCGCAGACGAAACTGATAACATTGCTTACTATGAGAATGAAACCTACAAAAGTGAGCAACGCTATACCAGTTTCTATGAAATTTCCATTTAGCCACTCTAAGTAAGGCAACTGTGCTATTGCAAAGCTAAACGATGAGAAGTTAAAACTACTAACGCCAATCAGCAAAGCTCCCACACCAACACCTGTTGCTCTTGCTGGCAAATTCCTAATCAAAGAACTTTTCAATTCTTCCCGTCCGAACGATGCAAATAGTATGAAATCGTAGAACAGATGAACGGCATATGCAACCCAGAAGCCAAACTTCAGGAAAGCATAAGATTCAATAAAGAGACCACCTACAAACTGCGGAAGCACCAACCATAGGTTTCTGTCGTGTTCTTTGTAGTTTCCTAAATGTAGTAATGCCCAAATCCCGTTTGAAAGAATCCAGAAGACATAGAAAACAACAATGTTATAGCCAGACAAGTATAGCGGCAACCAGAATAGTAGACCTCTCGCCAGCACTTCCTCTAAGAACACTATTACATTGACTCCTCTAAGTGAGCCAAACTCAGCTGTCTTTGTTTTAGGACGACCTGCCATCGGGATGACAACTACTAAAGTCACAAGAGCTAACACGATAGCAAATACACTTATGGCTATTATGTGGAGTGCCCCGCTTAACAGCGTGAATTCCTCGTGTATAGGAAAGTTACCAAGTGCCATCTGTGCAATTTCATTTAGTATTTTCCCGTAGTCAACAAATGCGACAGTGCAGATAAACAACAACGGAAGCAGTATTATCAATACTCCAATTCGGCTTTTCGTTTTCTTCTACCTCCAATTTTCAAGGAGCTGTTTTTCCTCCTTTTAACACTGCGTATATTATACTCTCACTCAAAGATTTTGTCAATCAAAAACCGATATAAAAACTCTCGGCGAAAATAAAAAAGAGGAAAAAGTTTTGTATTTCCTCTCTATTTTAACAATTAGGAGATTATACCTTATCTTTAATCCCTCTCCTGCTCTCTTCTTGAATCAGTTTTCTTCAGAATGATTACTAAAGAAGAACCCGATTCTACCTGGTGCTTCTCGCCTCCAATGTTGACCTCTGTCACATTGTAGCCAGAACGGAAGAACTGAGGATCAAGGTTAAGGATTACTCTCTTTGGGTCTCCCGCTGCTCCTTCGTCTCCAAGATGTATGGATCCCAATCTGGCTCCTCCCACCTCTATGTGAACCATCTTTTCTTTGCCTCCTCCCTTTTTGAGCACATCTATTACCACTTCTTTATTTTTCGTTTTTGCCATTATCTCACCTCCTATTTTTCTCTTAAGAACGATACCTTTTTATACTAAATTGGGTGGAAAAAATCAAGTCCGCTCGGGCAGGAAATAAAAAAACCGCCAATTAAAAGGCGGCTATAAATCTGCTTCAGATATTACTTTTATTCCATTTGCTTTCAGTAAAGCAGCTGTAACGCCATCGCCTGATATGATTTTGCCTGAAAAAGTTCCATCATAGATGAGTCCGCAACCACAAGAAGGACTATATTGTTTCAGGATTGCTTCTTTAACGCCGAGAAGCTTTGCCAACTGCAAAACTTGGTCTGCTCCTACTACGAAATTCACTGTAACATCCTTTCCTGATTTGGTTATAACCTTTCTTTCTGTTAATTCCGCAGGTTCTCTCGGAGTTGGTAAACCACCTAACTGCTCTGGGCAAACAGGGATAAGAACTTCTTTCTTTGCTAATTCAAGGACTTTTTCGTCTGTTTTACTTTTGCCATCGTATCTACATTTGACTCCTAACAGACAAGCACTACATATTATTTCCATTTTAAAGTGCACCTCCTTATATTTTACAGATTACTAATTCCTACCAAAAAATCAAGTCCGAGAGAAAAACTCTCAGGCGAAAATAAAAAAGGAGCTCTATTGTTCCTATTCTTTATTCAATGTTATGGTTTTTCTTTTTCTATCTCGTGTGTTAAAGCCCATACCAACGAGACAACCCAACCAACAAAGCTCCATCCCAAAAAGAAATTTAAGGCAAATATAGCACCAGTATTCTTTTTGCCTCTACCAAAGGCAACAATAGTAGGAAAAAGATAGAAGAATCCAATTATTAAAATAAAAATTATTGTTCCCGTAATTGTGGATGTTTAGTAATCTTAACCTTAGCCCATTTTATCAAAAATGCGTCTTACTCACAAGAAATAAAAACTGCCCAGCGATGGGCAAAGGGAAGCGAGATAGGATCAGTTACAAAATAGAAAATTAACTACTTAAATCTCCCAATCTTTTTAAATTCGTTCCAACTCTATTTAATCTTTTTTTGTCTATATTCTTATCTCTTGCGAATTTCATTACTCGGAGATGAAATTGGTTAAATAAGACCTCATCAGATAACTCATTTAAGTTTTTTAGAAATTCACTCCTTCTGTTCCTCGGAGTAAACTCGTATATCTTTTTTATGTAATAATCATTTATACCTGTAATAAAATCTTTCTCATTAACTAAATTTAAAATTTCATTCCGAATATCGGCTGAAACCCGATAAAGATTGCAAGTAAGTAATCGTTTTAGAACCGCATCTGCTTTGAACTGGACATTCTTATCTTTCCTTGTTTTAAATATCTGGAACGCCTTTTCAATAGCTTTTTTATTATTTTTATTTCCGAGTAATTTAAAAATATCAAAGGACCAATAAAATTTAAAGTCGTTTCTGTTTTTAAAAAACTTTGCCTTACTTGCATTCAGGTTTAATCCAATCTTTGCTAATTCTTTTGAAGCAAGAAACATAATTTCTTTTGCAGCAGCTTCACTCTTAGCGGCAATAATCTGGTCATCTGCGTAACGTAAATAACCAGCATTTTTTTGAGAAGTTAATTTATTTAGTTGAGAATCATAATCTTGTAAATAAAAATTGGCTAAAATTCTTGAGCAGTCTCCTACTTCATCTTGCGGTAAACCAGTGCTTTGTCTTTCATAGTTCAAATCTCTTTTGCCCCAGTTTGATAAAAAGTAAAAGAGTAAATTTACTATTGGGGTTTTGTTTTTTTGCGTTACCTCTCTTAATAGAATCTCAAGCCTGCTCAATCTTACCGAATCGTAGAAATTAGCAATATCAAAAACTATAAAGTATTTAAAGTTATTATTTCTATAAAAACTATAAGCCTTCTGTTGATATTCTGTCCACGCTTTTATCCATTCAAATTTATTGTAACTACTATCAGGCACAGAGGGAGCGTCATCAAAGTTTTCCATCCTCCTTATTTTTCCTCCCAATTTCCAGCCTCCGTATGTGCCACGAACACGATTCTTGGCAATTTCTTCTTCCAGACACTTGATGCAAAAAAAATATACGCAATAATCTTCTCGTGTCATTGTGGGTATAAACCTCACCACTAAATTCTGTTTGTGCGAAACTACAAATGCCCTTGGCGGAGAAGGAACATATCGCATTCTTTTAATCTTTTCTATAAGATTGTTTAAAAACTTTTCTCGTTGAGGAACATTCCCCTCGTATGGAATTAAAGTTTCTTTATGAATATGTCTCCAGAATCTACTCCCAACCTCTTTTTTTATCTGTTCATAAAAAATCATAAACATTAAGTTCTTACTTGGCTATATATTTTTTCCTTTAAGAAATTCATAAACCCAGCTAATCCATTAGGATATTTTTTCTGCACCTCTTGTTTCTGGGCATATATATTTGGCAACATAAATATCTGCGAGGATAAATTTTCTTCACCAGTATATTTATACATATCCAATAAACATTAACCTTGAATTTTAAATCTTGCAAATCTTTCCTTACTCATCATTTCAGCTTTTAGCTTATTCCCAACTGCTTCATACTGTTTCAATCTTGTTATAAAATCTGGCGAAAACGTAATTAAATTTCTACCTTGATTCACTCCATAAAATAAGTCCATTAAGCCCATAGCTACGTTACCAATAAACCATAAATCAACTTTTACCAAATCTGGGTCATCCTTATCAAAAAAGGAGAACTCAAATCTTCTTGTTTTTTCTTTTATCTCAAAATTTAGAAAGGCGTAAATCGCATTTGCGTGGGCACAGGATTCGTTAATTGTTTTCTTTAATTTTTTAAGAGGCTCTGTTCCTTTTGGATAATTCTCCTCAAGCCAATCATATGCTTCTTTAGCAAGTCCCTCTGGCTCAAACGCAGTGCCATTGCTATTCGTTTGAGCAAATCTTTGATACTCTGGGAAAGCTATTGAATAAGCACCTTTCGCTCCAGCTTCAAAAACTTGCCTAAGATTAAGCATTGCTTGGATATGGTGTTGCCTTAGAGCCGAGAAAAAACTTAATACTATATGCTTCTTGATTTGTGAAAGGAATAAAGCAAAAATCCAAGCATCTGGTTTTGCCTCTTTAATAAAATCTTGCACTAAACCAACAAAAGCGAAACAATTGTGGTGATATTCGCCGTATTTTTCTTCCGCATTCAATAGCGTCTCTTTTTCCTTGTCAATTATTTCGCTGAAAAGCATATTATTTAATGTTTTTTATTGTTTAAAGTTGTCTCAATTCTTTTCAGAGTTTTTATTTGGTTCTTTCTAAGGTCGTGCTCCCAAAAACGCAAAATCTCCCACCCCATTTTCTTATAGATTTTGTTTATTTTTTTATCTCTCTTTTTGTTGCTTCCTATTTTCTTTCTCCAATAAACACGGTTTGCTTTGGGCATTCGGCAATGTCTTTTGCAACCGTGCCAAAAACAAGAATCTAAAAAAATAACTACCTTCTTTTTCTTAAAAACAATGTCTGGTTTTCCCGCTAATTTTGAGACATTTATTCCGAATCTATAACCTCTTTTGCTTAATTCTTTTCGCAAAAGCCGTTCCATCTCTGTGTCTTTGCTCTTTATGGCTCGCATTATCTCGCTTCTCTTTTGCTTTGTTACAGTGTCTGCCATATCACTTGCCAAACAATTCCACTGGATTTATTTTAAATTGCAACATCTTTGAAGTTTCTCGCCCAGCGTCTCCTCCCTTCCTTTGCATTGTTATTCTGCCGATTCTCAGACTTCCTTGGTTTGTTATTGCCACCTCTCCGTTGCCAAACACATTTAAAACGTGATTTATTGATTTTAAAACCCATCTTTTATCGCCAATCAGTTTCTTTAGAGCGACCAACATCCATCCAGCAGAAAATTTCCCTGTGCCTTTGAGTATGTCAGAAACAATCAAGATTTTTTTGGTTTTGAAAAATTCAATTATATCTTTTTGCGTTTTCTTATCCATTTCATCCAGAAACATTCTGCGAGAATCTCTTAAAACTGTCCTATTGGGACGAATTTCACCAGTGAACAATTTCAACGCTGTTATGATTTTTGGCGGCATATCCCACATTTTTGCGTAAGTATCAACCCATCTTTTATCAACCTGATTAAATCCTTGCGGATTGCTGACCAACTTGACCGATAAATTCTCGGCGGAAATTGCCTTCTTGAGATAAATCGTTATTTGGACTTGGACATCAGTCTTATATCCGTGAATTTTAACAGCGACAACTTTTTCAATTTCTTTCAAATCATATCCCATTATTCGCAACCACTTTTGAGCATCTGCGTCATTTTTCCAATCGTTGAATTTTTCAACAACCGCATCCTCATTTTGGAAGCCTCCTTTTGCCGTTGAAGAACCAAGTTTTCTTAAATTTATTTTTGGCATAAGAATTTTAATTTAATTTATTCATAACTTCGCCGAAGATTCTTTTTAGCACTGGCACTACAACGCTGTTGCCAAACAGCTTATATGCTTGCCCATCCGTTACTGGGATCTTAAAGTCTTTCGGGAAACCCATAACTTGAGAACATTCATAAGGAGTCAATTTTCTCACCACTCCGTTAACAAGGTATGCCCCCGTCTTGCTCGCCGCTCCACCTCCATACGCAGACAAGGTTATAGCGTGTCCTTCAACGCTGTATATTCTTTCGCCTTGCCCGCCCTTGTTTATTGTCCCTATTTGAATTGGCGAGGGCGTGCAACCGCCAAAGATATTTCGCTTGCTTAATCTTGGAACTCTATCGTAAAACTTTATGTCGTCTCTTTTGATGATATATTTTTTGGCTTTTGAATTTGGTTGCAAAATATCCTTCAATCTTATTTGTTCAAAAGTTGGCTTTGGCAAATCAAAATCGTCTATTCCTAAATCCTTCCTGAACCCCACAAAATAAATTCTCTCCCTTGATTGAGGAGCTCCGTAATGGCTTGCGTTCAAAACTTTATGAAAAACATTGTATCCAATTTTATCAAGGGCGTTAAGCACTATCTCAAGAGTTTTGCCGCCGTCGTGTTTCGCAAAATTTTTAACGTTTTCCAAAAATAAAATTTCTGGCTTGTGATGCTTAATTATTCTTGCGATGTCAAAAAATAATGTGCCTCTCGTGTCTTCAAATCCTTTTTGCTTGCCAGAAATGCTAAAAGCTTGGCAAGGAAAACCAGCACAAAGCACATTGTGCGATGGAATTTCTTTTGCGTCAATTTTTGTGATATCGCCAACTGGTTTCTCTCCAAAATTGGCTTCGTATGTTATCTGGGCGTGCTTGTCCCAATCAGAACTAAATACGCATTTGCCTCCAAACGATTCAAGTGCAATTCTAAAACCGCCTATGCCAGCAAACAAATCTATAAAAGTAAATCTTTTGGGAAACTCTAATCTTTTCATAAATTATTTTTTGCTATGAGTATTGGAATTTTTTTTAATAAAATCTTCAAGGTCTTTTTCGGATACCCGCCAATAGCCAACTTTGGTGGCTTTTAATCGTTCAGCTTCAATATAGCGAAGCACTGAACGCTCGCTGACTCTTAGATATTTAGCAACTTCTTTGATAGTTAAAAGTTTGTCTTTCATAGTCTCTAATTGATTATAAGTCCACTAAGTTCGGTTGTCAAAAGTGTCTAAATCTGTCAGAATAAAATAATAAAAATAAGTATGAAAAATAAAAATGAGGCAAAGAAATTCACTAACATACTTTTTCATTTACTCAAAAAAAGGGGAATTGACGCTGTAAAAAAAGGAATAAACCCTAAAGAATCCGCAAAAGATCTGGAAGAGGTGGTAAAAAACTCAAAAGATGCATATTCAGCAATGATAAGATTGTCGCTCAAATACCTTAAAGACATTCTTGAGCCCATAAGAAAGATCAATACTGACAGATGGAAACTCTTAACAAAAAACACGGAGTTCAGAAAAGACATAGAGCTATTAAGAAAAAAAGTTCCGCACTTGGACCCAAAAGAAGATATTATCGTGTGCGAAAGTCCAGACAGCAAAGTTATCTACGATGAATCAAAATGGTTTCATTCTCAATCTCAAGAATTTAGTGATGAGTTTTATAAAGGAATAGTAGCAGTGCTTAACAAGTTTAAGCTACCTTACTCTTTTTATAATAAAGTAGAAAAATATATACTTTATCCCTCCTTTGACGATAAAGTTCCTGTGCCAATAATGAATGTCAGTGATTGGTCTCCTTTTGATGAGAACCGAGAATTAACAACGGCAGAAAAACGATTATTTAAAGGGGTTTTACAAAGAAAATTTGGAGTTGAAAAAGGAAGGCTTCCAAAAAATGAAAAACAAGCTTCCCAAATTGAAATCGCAAAGCAAAAAATCAATAAAATCTTGAGTTATGTTTCAAAAAATCAAGCAAGGCGGAAAAGGATAATTGATGAAGCGTTACAAGCAGTCAAAACCAGAAAGAGAATTAAAAAATACTATGATGAAGAACAAAAGCGTTGGATTAACAATCCAAAGCTAACTGACGCAGATTTGGTAGATAAAATTTCCCAAGAAAAAGGAGATGATCTTTCAAGAGAGCAAATAATAAAAGGAGCTATCTCGTTTCGCAAACGTAGAGAAAGATACAGAAAATACATATCTCAGTATCCAAAAAATAAATACAGAAAATAATGTCACGTTAGGTTTTTTCCATTGTTATAGAATGACCTCAGTAAAATGAAGGTCATTTTTTTATGAAGCTGAATGATAAAAATAAAAATTGTAAGAATAAAGAGGCTGATAAAAAGCTTATTGAATTAGCTGCCGAGCGATTGGCGGAAATTTTCGTTGTCCAACTTGAATTTAATAAAAATAAACATAAAAACGTTAATGAAAAAACAAGATAAATTTTATACAAGCGAGTATTACCTAAGCGTCGCCCTTCTAACCCTCAAAGAAGAACTAATTGGCATTGAAAGAGAGAACAACTCAAAAAGGGCGATTTTTGTTTTCAAAAAATCCCCTACCCTTGATAAATGCATTGAGGATTTTAGGAGTGGAAAGCTTTTAGTTGAACCACAAACTCTTTTTATGCACCACAAGCTATTAAAATCCAGACTATATAACAATTATTAAAAAACACTGGCGATTATAAAAATGAAAATAAATATCAATGAAATAAAATTTACAATTAAAAGAGCAACGGATAAGAAAAAACATCCAAATCTTCTTGCCTATATTACGTTAACCTTCAAAGAAGAATTTGGAGAGTATTTTACAATATCTGGTTTCACATTTTGGAAAAGCAAATTTGGTGGCTATAACGTGGAGGTTCCCAGCAAGATAGGGTTTAAATACTGTTTAATTGAGAAATCTCTTTGGCGAAAAATTAAACAAGAGATCATCAAACAATACGATTATGAAAGTATTCCAATTATTGAAGAAAATAAAAAGAAATAGCTACCTTACTATAGAAAGGTTTATCACCCTACTTACTGTAGTAAATACTTGAGTATAAACTACAATCTATATTTTACTTCTAAGAGAAGGAGTATAAACAAGGAATAATTAAAAAAAGTATAAAGAATGAAAAATGAAAACTTAGAAAATATGAAAAAGTGCCCGCATTTTAAGAGATGCTCCCAAAACCTCTGCGTCTTAGATCCAGAGCTTCCTTTAAGGAGCGGGGGCGTTTCTGATAAGTGCAGATGGATGAGAGAAGCAAGAGCAACAAAAATCAATGGACGGGAATTTATCAGCGGCGGGACTGCTGCTCCGAATGGTATCTTAAAGTTCGTGCCAGGAACGAATCTAAAGTGGCTCAATGAGGCATCAAAAATGGCTCGGTTACGGATTAAAACACTGCAAACTTAAAATTAAGGAGAATTATACTCTTTTACTGCAGGAAAGCTTCAGGAAAACTTCAGGTGATTTACGTTAAAGTTGTTTTGGCAGAATTGCGGTAAGTCTTCGGTAAAGCTTCGGTAGTAACAAACACAAATGAAATCGGGAAATGCTCAAATTAAGCACAAAATTGGCTTTAACAGCCGACGATACCGAAGTAGGGCAAGGAGAATGACTCAGGGAAGCAAAATAGGAACAAAAAGGCGAGCAAAAGGCGGGTAAAAGGCGAGGAGGAATAAGCATAAAGAGAAAGCAAGAAAACACGCAAACTGGGCAACAATTGGCTCTAACGGGGCAATGCACCAAAGGGGGCAAAAGATTAGGTAAAACAGCAAGTAAACAACAAAGATAGGGCGAAGAACGGCAATAAGGGGCAATAGAGAAACGTTGCGACGAAAAAAGAGGCAAAATAGAGCAGAGAGGTCTTGACACTTTTCGGAGAGGAGAGCATTATAAGGGTATGAAATTATACCTGATGCACTCCTAAAAATAAGATGAAAACTAAAAGACCCCCGTCGTGAAACAAGAGTCTTTTAGTTGTAGCAACTCGTGGCTTTCGCCACAAGTGCCTATTTTGTTTATAACATAGAAAAACAATGGGCACAAGCGGAAAAAAGCAAAAATTATGGAAAACCAAAAATTAGCTATTATTTGTGCGAGAGTTTCAACTCCAGACCAAACGCAGGGGTATTCTTTAGATGCTCAAATTAAACTAATAAGGGAATACGCTGCTAATCAAAAAATAAAAGTTTTTAAAGAATTTGTTTTCCCTGAAACCGCTTCCAGACCAGAAGAAAGAAAGATATTTAAAGAGATAATGAACCTTTTATCAGAGAGGAAAGATATAAAAATTATTTTAACGGAAAAAGTGGACAGATTAACCAGAAACGGAAAGGATGGTGAAACTCTTAATGATTGGATGTCTGAAGACGAAGAAAGACAAATCCATTTTATAAAACAAAATTTAATCGTTCATAAAAACGCTTCAGCTCACGAGAAGTTTCTTTGGGATATTTTTATTGCTATCGCCAAACAATATAGCAATAATCTATCTGAGGAAACCAAAAAGGGTCTAAAAGAGAAATTTGACCAAGGATACTTTCCTGGTTGGGCACCGCTTGGCTATCTTAACAAGGAGGTAGATGGGAAGAAAACTACGGTTCCCGACCCAGAAAGGTGGCATTTGGTGAAAAAAGCTTTTAAGATGTATCTAACAGCCGACTATTCCGTAGTGCAAATAACGGAAGCGTTATACAAAAAAGGGCTGAGGTCAAAAAATGGAATAAAAGTTCCCTACAGCGTTATGACTAACATCTTAAGGAATCCTTTTTTCAGTGGTCGGATGCGATGGAACGGTCAAGAAAAAGTTGGAAATTATAAGGCGATGATAACCCCCGAACAACACAGGCAAATTCTAACTATTATGGACGCTCACAATTACCACGCCTGTCGCAGAAGAAAACACCGCTTTCTACTGCGGGGTTTTGCATTTTGCGATATTTGCGGGCAACGATATACAGCTGACCAGCATCGGTCTGGCAAAATTTCAAATTTCTACCACTGTTCGGCACGGGTCATCCAGCATAGCAATAAAAACCAAAATGTAGAAACAGCTAAATTAGAAAAGCAGGTTGAAGAATTATTCAAAAATATCCAATTCAGTAAAGAATTTATTGATTTAACAGTTGAAAAAGTGAAGAAATTTTATGAGGAGAAGAAAAAAGAAACTGAATTACAAAAAAGGACGCTCCTTAACAGGAAAATGAGCACTGAAGAAAAAAGGAGAATAGCCGAAGAAAAGCTAATCGCTGGCACTTTCAGCGACGAGGATTTTATACGGCTACGAGAACGATTCAGAAACGAACTTAATAATATCCAAGAGGCAACAGGCGAATTAGAAGCTCAACACGACATTGATATTGACACCGCCAGAGAAGTGTTAATGCTTTCAAGAAATATCTATAAAGCATACAAAAAAGCCCCTTATGAGATTAAGAGGCTTTACTTGAGCTTTTTCTGGGATAAGTTCTTGGTAAGAGATAAGAAAATAGTCAAGGCAAAACCAACCGAGTTAATAGAGGTTTTATTACGAAACAAGAAGATATTCGCTAAAAAACTCCAAAAACAAAGAGGTTTTAAGGGTGATTTTCTATTAAGACCTAACTTGCTCCGGGGGCAGGACTCGAACCTCTGGAATTATTAATGCGGGTTTCTTTTGGGTTATTTTTTAATAAGCCATTTATATACTAACCAAAAAATTATCGAGAATATTAAGGAAACAAGTGCAAAATAAACAAGGCTAAGCAGCCCTGCTGCCCAGAACCATCCTCCTGGCATTGTCCCGCAACTTCCGCAAAAACCCATCATTCCATTAACATTGGCCAAGGCGACCGAAGAAAAGGTTAATAAGATAAACAGACTCAGAAATAATGATATTTTTCTCATAGTATTATTTATTATTAATTTGTTAAATTTAGACCTTTATTATTTATTTTCTCGAGCAGTTTTTAAAACTTTGGCATACCAAACTAATTCATCCAAGAAATTTTTGACACGATCATAATAAACATTGTCTTTAATGCCACCTGAATCATCAAATAAATTTTGGACTACCGGAAAATACATTACTTCACGAATCGGCACCATATGGAGTTCAATACTAACTAGACGGAGTTGTTCTACTACTCTGGCACCACCTAAGGAACCAGCGGAAACGCCGCAAAAACCAACTGGCTTTTTAAAATATTCTTGATAAAACATATCAAGCATTAATTTTAATTCTCCGGGATAACCATGATTATACTCGGGCGAAACAATAATGAAACCGTCAGCTTTATTAATCTTTTTTGATAATTTCTGAGCTTCGGGTAATTTTTTTGTATTATCGGTTGCTGTAAGTTTAAAATCACGTACATCAATAATTTCTGACCCTAATCCAGACTTAACTACTTCTTCAAGTATAAATTTTGCCACTTTTTCAGATTGCCGACCTTCCCGAGCTGTTCCCAATATAATGGGTATATATATTAAATTAGTCTCATCAGTCATTTTATTATCTTCCCTAAAATTAACTTTTTATTTATTAAACCAAAATCTTTGCTTGATTCAGCCCAAGGAAGATTTCCTTCTAAAAAATAATCACCTTCTTTAATCTCTTTTATCCTTTTAGCAAACACTTCTTGATTTCTTGGTTCTTTAAAAACAACGAAATCGCCTATTTTAGCTTTCAAAAGATTAGTTGCTAAATAAAATTTTCCCGGCACTAAATCAGGCCAGGCGCTTTCTCCTTCAATTTTAACCGAAAAAATTATCCGATTAATAAAGTTTATCAGTGAGAGCTTTATAAGCCTGATATTTTTCAGGGGCATTTTTAACTTCATAGAAGATTTTAGCAATTTTATCAACAGCCTCGAGCAATTTTTCTGCCGCTTCTTTATTAACTTCCTGTTTGTTTTTTGAGCAGAGTTTTGTTGCTTGCCAAAAAAGATCATGGAGCTCTGGAAATTTCTCAAGATGCTCTGGTTTGAAGAAATCAGACCATAAGACATAAAGCTCCTTTTTACAAATCTGCGCGTGTTCTTCTTTAACTGATACTCTCCTATTAATGGTGTTTAGGTATTGCAGCATTGCTTTTTGGTCGTTTAGGTCCTTTGGCGGCTTAAATGTTTCTAATTGCTCGACCATTCTTAGAACGGTTTTGGCAGCTATTTTAGCAGGAGTTGGTTCATAAATACCGCAAGGGATATCACAATGAGCCTTAGCTGTAATCTTTGGAAGAAATTTTATCATATTCGGATTTAATTTAAAATATAGAATGAAAAGAATTTCCGACCTTTTAACAAAGAGTTAGATTACGACCCTTATTATTCTCCTTTTAATTTTTCTATTTCCTCTTTCCCCTTTTCTAATTCTTGTTCTTGCTCTTTATCTTCCTCTAAAAGTAAGGTTTGAAATTCTCCTATGTGAGTCTTTTCCTCTCCGGCTATATCCAGAAGGACTTTACTAATAATCTCTTTATCTGCCATTGCTGCTAATTGCTCATATAGACTTACTGCATCTAACTCGGCAATTATCCCAAGGCGCAATATTTCTTTATTTAAATCTTCTTTTTTGACCCTTCCAAGGTCAATAGGTAAGTTTGACAACATAATTAATTTCTGATCAGAATTAAATTATTTCCATCTAAATTTCGACCTTTAGATATTTCCATTAAGAATTAATTTTTATTTTTTTAAAACCTTCGGCGAATTTAAAACCTTTTTTCTTTCCAAGGAGACCATTCCATTTTTTTACTCTTTCTAAAGCTTTTCCTGAAATCTGGCTACTATGGGCTTTTAAGGCTTTTATTTTTAAATCTATAGTCTTTGTGATATCTATGATTATATCTCTCTCGTCAAAATTTGCTAAATAAACTTCTTCAACTTTATGAGGTTTAAGGCCCATTTTTTCATGATGCAAAAAGGAAAGCCTGTCCCGGGCTAAAGGGAAAACTGCATCTAGGGTGGCTTGACCACATGCCCTATGGTCAGAGTGATTAATATACCCCCTCTTTTGGGAATAAATCATTGTAGGGTCTACAGTAAAAACAATATTTGGCCTAACTTTTCTTATAACCTTAACGATTTTCTCTTTTAGACTAGTATTATTTTCTAACTGAGTATCGTTATATCCTAAAAAATAAGCTTTTTTTACCCCTAAAATCTTTGCTGCTGCTAGCTGCTCCTTTTTTCTAATTCTAGCAAGTTTTTGATGAGTCATTTTAGGATCGTCAGATCCTTTATTACCATTAGTGCAAATCAAATAATAAGCCTTAGCTCCCTCTTTAATCCATTTGGCAATGGTTCCTGAAGCTGAGAAATCAATATCATCGGGATGAGCTCCGACAGCCAAAATTATTTTTTCTCGTATGGATTTTCCCATTATATAAATTTTTTCTTATTTATTTTATCAATTATCCGGTAAGATGGACCCTAATAGATGACTTCCGAACCTTAAATTGGGTAGAAATATTCCAATATCCTAAAGTTATATTATCACAAATTAAAGTTTTTTCTAAATTTAGGCTTTTTTAAGATTAAAAAGTCCGAAAGTAAAACTTTCGGATAAAAATTATTCAAGTAGGTATTTTTATTTACTCATAATGAAGTGCGTCAACTGGTTTCAGGCTAGCTGCATTTCTTGCCGGGAAAAATCCCGAAAGGCAACCAACCAAGAAAGAGAATCCTAAGCTGGCAATAATAAGACTAGGAGAGATAGAAGCTGTTATGTGAAAAACCGGATGAACCTGAGCGACAGCCTCAATCAACTTAGCTAATCCTAAACCCAATATCGTTCCGCCTACTCCGCCGACCAGACCAATAATTCCAGATTCCATCAAGAAAATAAGAGTTATTGTTGATCTTTTGGCTCCAACTGCTTTTAATATGCCTATTTCCCGCGTCCTTTCGCGAACAGAAGTATACATTGTATTCATAATTCCAATACCGCCAACAATCACAGCGATACTGGCAAAGGCAATAACGGCAGCTTGAATTACCCCCATAATGCTGCCGACCATACTTGACATCGCCTCATTTGTTAAAACAGAAAACTTTGCTGACTCTTCTCCTCTTTGTCTTTTACTTGTTTCAATAAGATTAGCTTTAATATTTTTTGCAACTTCGTCGGGAGAAAATCCGTTGGCAATTTTAGCTACAGCCTCTCCTGCCTCTTTTTCTCCGGTTACTGATTTAAAAATATTCAAGTCTAATGCAATCATAGAATCATCCTGTTTACTACCCAAAGATTTCAATATTCCTACAATCTCAAATTTTCTCCCTTTTATAGTTGCTTGTGTTCCTATTTTTAAGCCTGGGAAAACATCTTTTGGGACCGACGCGCCAACAAGGAGCTCTCTTTGGCCGGCCGTCGGATAACGGCCTTCGGTTACCTTCATAGACATATCCTCTTGGTATACGCTTAAACCATATTTTAAGTCTAATCCATATAAAATTACCGTCTTGCTTGAATTTTGATATTTCACAACTTCCCCTTTGTAGGGCATAGGCAAAACCACTTCAACCCCTTTGGTCTTTTTTATCGCTTCAATATCTTTTTCTGTTAGTTTTGTTCCCCCTATAAGAGTTGTAATTATATCAGAAATGTCGCCCGGCATAATCATAACAATATCTGTGCCAATGCCTCTTAATTGTTGCATAACGCTTGCTTTTAATCCTTCACTCAGAGAAAGCAAAGAGGTTATCAAAAAAACACCGATAATAATGCCTAAAATCGTCAGCCAGCTCCGCATTGGCCTAGTTCGTAGGTTTTTTATTGCGATTTTGAAATATTCTTGATACATACTATCTATTTATTTACCTTTTTCCAAAGCACATGGCCTGCTGCCAAATGGTTTGAAGCTATTTGACCATCTTTAATATGGACGATTTGCTCACTGTATTCTGCAATACCAGGGTCATGAGTAACAACTATCATTGTCTTATTTTCTTTTTCATGCAAATTCATTAAAATTTCCATAATTTTTTGGCCCGTGGTTGAATCCAGGTTACCAGTCGGCTCGTCTGCCACAATTACATCAGGGTTATTGGCGAAAGATCGGGCAATGGCAATTCTTTGCTGTTCTCCTCCTGAAAGCTCAAAAGGCCGGTGGGACATTCTTTCCTTTAATCCTACCGAAGAGAGAAGAAACTCTGATCGCTCACGCCTCTCTTTTTCAGGAGCTCCTTGAAAAAGCATGGGTATCATTACATTCTCAAGGGCATTAAGATTCGGCAAAAGATTAAATTGTTGGAAAATAAAGCCAATTTTCTTGCCTCTAATATGGGCCAATTCATCTTCTGAAAGAAGAGAGGTATCCTGACCCTCTAAAAGAACCTTTCCTTTTGTAGGCACATCTAGAAGTCCAATAATATTTAAAAGAGTTGATTTGCCAGAACCTGAAGGCCCTAGAAGTACGACAAAATTACCTGGAGCTATCTCCAGGTCTATCCCTCGTAAAATTTCGAGATTTACCTTTCCCAATTGATAAATCTTCCAGATATTTTCTAGTTTAATTAAAGGTTCTGCCATTTTTAAATTATTTTACCTTATTATCACCTGATCACCTTCTTTTAGACCGGAGATAACTTCAACCATACTATCACTGCCCTTCAGGCCGGTTTTAACTTCGGCTACTTCACTTTTCTTGCCTTTTAGCACTTCTACAGTTTCTTTTCCGTTTTTCCTAGTGACAGCGGCATCGGGAATAATTAAAACGTTATCCTTTTGCGCTGTTTTAATCGTAATATCAGCTGTCATGCCAGACTTTATTCCCTGTGGAGGGTTCTCAAAATCAATTTTTACTTCATAATAAACCACGTCGCTAACCAATTTTTCTGTCGGATCTATTAAGATTACTTTGCCATTAAAGACTTCTCCGGAAAAGGCAGCAATTTCTATATCAACTGGATTTCCTAATTGAACCTTAATAATATCTTCTTCATAAATATCGACATCAATCTGAAAGGGCGCCGATGGTAATAAAGAAATTACTGATTCTGTTATTTGAGCAGTTTCACCCTCTCTTTTATTCACCTTGGCAATTTTTCCATCGGTCGGGCTCTGAATAGTCGCATCTTTAATCTGTTTTTCTAAAAGTTCTACTTGGGCCTCGGCTTGATTTATTTGGGCTTGATATAAACCTGTTCCCTCTCCGGTTTGAAGTTGAGATTTTAAGGTTTCAACTTGGGATTCAGCGTTATTTATATTTATTTCATTCGTAATTTTAGTGGTTGAAATGGTCTGTTGGGCGCTTATTAAGTTGGCTAAGACGGTATTAATATTTAACTTCTGAGTATCTAAAGATGTTTTATCAGTGCTTAAAACAAGATCACGATAGACCCCATTATCAGTTATATCGCGAATCCCTTTTACGGCATTCCCTGCTTTTTCTAGCATATCTTTGGCTTGAGGGAGAATTGAATCTATATTTTCATGGCTGGAATCGTTCTTGGCACTGCTTTTTAAGCTCTCAACCGTTTTTAAAGCGCTTTCTATTCTATTCTTTTCGTCACCAACTTTTAATCCATATTCATTAGGCGTAGTGAAATAAGTTTGTTGAATATTATACACCATATTAAAAGTATTATAAATCTTAAGATAGACATCGTCTAAAACTGTAAGGGCATCTTCATAGGCGTTATTTAAGCTTTCATCTGCCTTTTGTTTTACATTAGCTAAATTATTCTCAGCTGAATCAAGGGAAATATTGGCATCAGCTTCTTGAGCCTGGGTAACTTTTAAAGAAGCCCTTGCCTGGCTAAGTTGAATAGCAAGCTGGCTGGTATCTAATTTTACCAAATCTTGACCCGCGGTAACCGTATCTCCAACATTCACGTAGATTTTATCTATCTTGCCGGCATTCTTGAAACCAAGGTTTATTTCTTCTCCCATTTTAATAGTCCCGGTTTCTGAAACCTCCTGGGTAATTGTTCCTTTAACTGCTTTCTCCACAGAATAATTAACCTTTTGTTTCTTGAAAAAAAGCGAATAAATACCGAAAATTACGATTATTAAAACAACGGCTGTAATTATTATTCTTTTATTTTTCATAATTTTTAATTTCCCTTATATTATACCTCTTTTTCTTAAATTTTAAAAGGAGGTCATATTTTTGGTTTCCAACGCCAAAAGTAAACCAGCTTTACTAACTCACTAACAATAAAATAGCTGACAAGAAGCATTAATACAATTAAAATACCAGATATTGGCGGAGAAGTAAAATGAAAAAATTCTTTCCCGATATTGGTGAAAGGCAATAAAATGGTTATTATAAAAGTCAAAATAGAAAAAAAGATCAAAGGATAACTCGGTTTTTTTGTTTTTAAGAAAAAATGGCGGGTTCTAATCGAAAAAATAAGAAGAATCTCAGTTAGAATACTCTCAATAAACCAAAGGGTTTGAAGTAAGGAAGGATTTACTTTGTGGAATATGCCGAAAAAAATAAAATCAAAAACTGTGCTAACAAATCCCAAAAGAACAATCAGCAAAATAACTTGATTTAATTGATATAACTTTGGCTTTCTTAATTCTTCTGCATCAACTCTGTCTGTTGCAACAGTAATAAGGGGGAAATCGGATAAAAGATTAACAAGCAGTATCTGTACTGGAAGCATTGGTAGGAAAGGAATTGCCAAAGAAATAGCGGCAATTGAGTAAAAATTACCGAAGTTTGAAGCTAAAGTGCATTTTATATATTTTTGGATGTTATAAAAAATATTTCTACCTTCTTGAATTCCATTGATAATTACTCTTAAATCTCTTTTAAGTAAAATAACGTCTGAAACCTCCAGAGAGATGTCAGCTGCGCTCTCAACAGCAATGGCAACATTAGCTATTCTTAAAGCCGGGGCATCATTAATCCCCTCTCCAAGAAATCCAACTTCATATTTTTTTTGGAGAGCTTGAATAATTTTATATTTTGTTTGAGGCGAAACTCTGGCAAAAACCTGAAACTTATGGCAACTCTTTATAAGTTCTTCTTCTGGTAATGAGTCTATACTTTCTCCTAGAACAACCTCTTTTTGCGGATCCTTTGCTAGGCCAACCTCTTTTGCTATAGCCCCTGCTACCTCAAAGCTATCGCCAGTCAAAATTTTAATTTGGATCCCCAATTTCCTAGAAAATTCAATCGCTTCCTTTGCCGTCTTTTTTAAAGGGTCAGAAAAAGAAAGATAGCCAAGGAAGGTTAAATCTTTTTCGTCTTCTTCGGAAAATATTGTTTTTGTGAATTTTCTAAAAGCAACTGCCAGGATTCTTTTTCCCAGCATTCCTGCTTCTTTTATTCCTGCTTCGGTTTTCTCTCTGGTTTGATTTCCCACAAACCCCGAAGATAACTTTAAAATAGCTTCTGGCGCTCCTTTAACAATTAAAATCGTCTCTCCATTTTGCCCTTTTAAAAGAGCGCTAGTTCTAATTCTAAATGGGTCAAATGGTATCTCAGAAACTTCCTTAAAGTTTTTTAGAGACTTACGGATTTCTTGAGGGGCCTTCTCAAAAATGGCTAGATCAAATGGATTAAGAGTTGATTCAATTTCTTCTTTAATATAAGAAGACGATAAAAGGGCATATAATAAACATTTCTCTCTATCTGGCGAAACAATCTCTTCTAAAGAAAGTTTATTTTCTGTTAGAGTGCCAGTCTTGTCAGTGCATAAAATCTCAATATCACCCAAATCTTCAACTGCCGATAGTCTTTTAACGACAACTTTTTTCTTTGCCAATTTTAAAGATCCTTGAGAGAGGGAAAAAGTAACCACAACTGGTAGAGCTTCAGGGATGATGCTAACAACCAACGCTATACAAAAAATTAAAAAATCAAGGTTACTTACCCTTTCTATATTAAATAATTTAAACTTGGTTATTATTAAATTTAAAAGAAAAACAATAATAATTGTTCCAACTACTATTCTTAGAATAACTTTAGAAAAACTAAGCAGCTCTTTCTCGTAAGCGCTTTCTTTTGATATTCCAGCGGCAAGCTTTGCGATTTCCCCAAAAAATGTTTTTTTACCAGTGGTAACAACTATGCCTTCCGCTTCCCCGGAAATCACTGAGGTCCCAGCAAAAACAATGTTTTTAGACTCAAAGATTTCCTTCGCTTCTTTTCCTAATGCTTGGGGGATTTTTGCAACGGGTACCGACTCGCCACTTAGAATTTCTTCATCTACAGAAAAATTCTTAACCTTTAATATTCTTAAATCTGCCGGAACAATATTCCCGGCCTCAAGTAAGACTATATCGCCAGGAACTAGAAACTTTTTATCGATGGCTTTCTCTAATCCTTTTCTTAAAATCCTTGTTGTAGAAGGAATATATTTCTTCAATAGCAAAACAGCTCTTTCAGCCCTTGCTTCTTGTAAAAAGCCGAGGGATACATTAATCAAAATAAAGGCGGAAATTACTAAACCATCTACGATTTCGCTAATTAAAAAAGCGACAATTGCCGCCACAAAGAGAAGATAAAAAAAGGGCGATTTAAACTGCCGTAGCAAGATGTCAAATAAATTAACCTCCCTAACTTTAATTTCATTTAATCCATAAGTTTTTTGTCTTTCAGCCGCCTCCTTTTCAGATAAACCTTTCTCTGAACTTTTGAGAATATTAAAAACTTCTTTGATTTCTTTGTTTGTAAATTGTGAGAAGTCCATTTTTCTATTTTTATTATAACAAAATTAGGTAAAAAATTACACAAAAAGCAGCCTAATATCTTTTAACCGCTATAATTATCCAGGAAATTATTAAAAATAATTTGAGAATTAAACATATTTTTAAAATATGCTATAATTAATTTTAGATAATATGGAACCCATCAGATACCAATATCTCGGTTATAAAACTTTTCTAATTCTTACTTTTAAAAAAAGCAGGGTATTTTTTATTTTTTTAATTATTTCAATTATTCTTTCTTTAATCGGGGACAATATCGAGGGTGGCTTTGCTTCAATTTGCAGTAAAATTGCATTGGTCGGATTCTTTCTTTCTCTAATTTCTTTTGGATCAGCCCTTCTTTTCACCTGGCTTGAGTATCATAATTATAAATTTTTACTAGGTGAAAATGCTTTTAAAGTTCAGCGTGGTATTTTACACAAAGAAGAAGTAGCTATTCCTTATAGACAAATTCAAAATGTTAATATTAAACGCAGTTTATTTGATCAAATAGTTGGATTGAGTAAATTAATTATCCTAACTGCTGGCCACGAAGATAGAGAGGAAGAGATAAGAACCGAATCAGAGGGTATTTTACCATCTATTGATAAAGATCTCGCTCAAAAAATTCAAGATGAATTATTGAGAAAGGCTAACGTTGAACAGGTCGTAATGAAGTAGAAATCTGGAAAATAAATATGGAAGATAAAAAGCCCGCGAACGGGCTTTTTATCTTTTCCCTTATTTTATTATAGTAATAAGGTTAAGACGATAGAAGGGTAATATCGTAAGGAAAATTATAAAAGATTTGGGGTAACTGTATAATAACCTATTCGGTTCTTTCACTTAAGGTTGCTTGAAAGGTTTTTTCTTGGCCATTCCTTAAAACCTTTAAAGTGACGGTATCTCCAGGATTGTATTTCGCAAGAATTTTAGCCAAGGAATTTTCAGTGGTAATTTTTTCTCCGTTAAATTCCAGAATAATATCTCCTTCCTTTAGGCCGGCTTTTTGCGCTGGCGAACCAGAATAAATAGCTGACTCCCCTGTATTATCACCTTTGGTGACCCAGGCTCCATAATTTACTGGAAGATTATTTTTTTCCTTTATATCATCGTTAATTGTCACATATCTCACACCAAGGAAGGGATAAACTATTTTGCCCGAACTCTTAACTTGTTGAATGTCTCTTTTGGCTTTATTTATAGGGATAGCAAAACCAATATTTTCTGCACCCATAGCCATAGCTGTATTCATACCAATCACCTCGCCTCTTAGATTAAGTAAAGGTCCGCCGGAATTCCCTTGGTTAATGGCAGCGTCAGTCTGGATAATATCTTCTAATGTCTCCATAGTTCCTCCGCCAGAGGCTGTTACTGTTCTACCGAGACCAGAAACTATTCCTACTGAAACCGTATTTCGAAACTCTCCAAGGGCATTACCAATGGCAATAACGGTCTGGCCAACTTCTATTGTGTCTGAATCTCCGAGTTTTACCACCGGGAAATTATTACCTTCAATTTTTAGGACAGCTAGATCTTGAGTTGGATCTAGAGCTAAAACCTTAGCCGGGAATTTTTTGCCATCATTAGTTAAAACAGTATAATCAGCCCCGCTAATAGATGCTACGTGTTTATTGGTTAAAACCAAACCGTCTTCTGAAATAATAAATCCACTTCCTCCTCCTACTTCTTGCTCTTGAGTTCCTTTCTGGCGATATTGGGGAACTTGGAAATCAAAAAAGGGAAATTCTTCTCCAAAAGGATTTGTATAGTATTCCTCGTATACGGGCAAATTTTTGGTAATAATAATGCTGACTACGGCCGGTGAAACTTCTTTAACTACATCTATTACTGTTTTTTCCTCAGAGGTTTGGGGAGAATAGGAAGTGGCTTCTTTCTCTTTATTCTCTGAATTTTGGTTGGTTGTTTGAGATTGAGAAAAAGTACCAGCTATTTTCTGTAAATAGCCCTGAAATTTAGAAGCAAAAAAAGTGGTAGAAACAGTTCCGGCCAAGAAGCCGAAAAAGGAAGAAATTAAGATTATAGCTAAAACTGAAGCTATTTTATTCTTAAAAAAAGAAAATTTTGGCGCTCTTAATCTAGGAGGGTTAATTTTTGGTAATTGAAAATTTGACGTATACTCTGCCATATATAATAATTTAAGTTAGAAAGGAGGTGAAATCCCGCTTAAAGAACGGGAGAACAGCCTCATGGTTCTTTAGTAGGACGAGCAGATAAACTCTCGGCATTAATCTGCTACAAAGGCAGATTACCAAGGAGGTGAAATAGGAGTCGGGAGTAATCCTTAGTTATGTCTACTGACACCTGAATACTAATCGTTCTGGAGATCGGCATTCTCGTTGCCATCCTTGTCGAGACTATTCTCGGCTGGCGGCAACATAGAGAAGCTCGGCAATGGCACAGGGAAGACATGGCACAGTGGCGTCTGGAAAATGGCGTCCAACAAGACAAGGAGGAAAAGGGCACGTAAGGTTTTGCTCGCCACGACCCGTTTGACGGGTCCAAGGTCCCGCTCCATGGAGCGGGACCTCTTTATTTTATTAAAATCTTAGGTTCTCTGTCAACTCTAAGGTTTATTATTCTTCCATTTTTTGATTCTTTTTTCCGGATTGTAATATCTAAAAATATCTGATTTTATACCACCAAAAAGAGACATATAAATGCCGGCCAAAAGGTATATTGAATAAGTTTTTAATCTTCCTTCACTTTCAAATCTCCTGGCAGATGTAAAAAGTGGCGGTATATTGCTCAAAAAACCAAACTTACCAAATTTTGCCGCCATTCTTGCATAGGCATGATCTTCGCCAATTTTTATATCTGGATTAAAGCCGCTGATTCTTTGATTAATTTCTTTCTTCACCAGAATAGTTTGGGTGGCATGGGGTAAAATTCTCTGAGTTAAATTAGCCCAACAATTATAAATCGTGTAAATAAACTTATCAACTATATTGCCTTGAGGATAGACGGGAAAAGAAACTATGTCTAATTTTCTTTTTTTAAATTCTTCAATTAATCTAGATAAAAGTTTTTGAGGTAAAACCGAATCAGCATCAATAAATAGAAGTAGTTCCCCTTTGGCGATTTTTGCCCCTTCGTTTCTCCCTTCAGCAGGCAAACCGCCACCTGCCACTCTACAAGAATAACGCTTGGCTACATTTAAGGTTTCATCGACAGAGCCACCATCGGCAATAATTATTTCGTAATCATTAAAATCTTGCTCTTTAATGGATCTAAGCAACTGGGGAAGATAATTTTCTTCGTTTAGGGTTGGAATAATTATACTTAGCATCGAATATTATTGCCAAAGCTTTCTGGCTTCTTCCCAGATAGAAGAATCATTCTGTTTCACTTTCATCCAATACCACCATTCGCCTCCCCAGAGATAGAATTCTCTCAAGCCAGTTTTTTTGGCAAATTCAATATTTTTTTTAAATTGTGCTAAATTCATTGTTTTTTTCTGTTCTTCAACTGGAGAATCGTAAAGCATTTTAGGACCCCAAGGCTCTGCCTGAAGTTCAACCACCATTACTTCTTTGTTAAATAATTTTTTAATAATTTGGGCCTTCCGCCAGTAAAAATTTGGCGGAAAGGGGTAATGAATATATAGTCCAATTTGCCTAAACCAAACCCTTTTATACATTGTTGTCCCGACGACGTCACCAAAGCTAGCAGCAGTAATCCATAGAGATCCTTCTCCGCTGTCTGAAATAACTATTGGCCTTTTAAGAGAGTCTAGAGACTTTACTAATTCTATTTCCTTCTTCAGAAATTTTTTATCAACCCAAGGGCATTCTCCAAAAGGAAAAAATGGTTCGTTCTCTACTTGCCAGTATTTAATTGCTGAGGAATCTTTATATTTCAAAACTGTCTGCTCAACTAATTTTAGAATTTTATCTTGTTGCTGCTGTTTTTCCAATTCTTTTGCCCAATCTGGTATGTGACATTCTGGCCAGCGAGGAGTTTTCATTCCTACGACCAACATAATTCCAACCCCTCTTTTTTCTGCTTCTTTTATCTGCCAATCTAGGTCTTCAAAGTTATATTTTCCCTCGTCTGGCTCAATAAAGTCCCAGTAGGTAGCTATTTTTAAATTCTTAACTTTTAAATCATCAATCAAAGCAAGATATGTTTCTTTCCAGTCTAATCCAAGAAGTTGGGTGTGTTTTCGCGAAAAATTAACCCCCCAGCTAATATCTTTAGCTACTGGCGGTGTGCCTATAAGCAGGTAACCTGAGAAAATTAAGAAGGCGGTGATAATTAGTAAAAGAGTATATTTTAAGATTTTTTTGAATTTTTTCATCTATTTTAAGGCTAAAACGGCTAATCCTCCTCCAATTATCAAGATTGCAATGATTTTCTGGAAAATGATTTCTTTTGAAATCCTCTCTTTAATAACTTGTGGCAATCTTAGAGAAATTAACGTAGCAAAAATGAACAAAAGTCCATATTGAATCCCTTGGAGGGCATTAATAATAGGAAGGTAAACTAATCCTGCCAAGGATATTGCCCAATTCTGTAATATAAAACCAATAGCTCCTAAACCCTGATTAAAAATAAAAATAGCACTTGTTTTTTTTTGAAAACTAACTTTCTTCTTAAAAATCTCTTCCCTTACTTCTGGGGCAAAGAGAAAGAAGAGAGCGGCCAGCCCCCCACCGATTCTCATCCAAATAAAGCCTGGCCAAAATCCCAATGCGGAATAAACAAATTTCGTAAAAATAAAAGCGAGAGAATATAAAAAAGCAGCAGCCAAGGAAAGCTGAAGACCTTTTAAAGTGATCAGTTTATCTTTTTCAAAGGTCAGTAAAAAACTCCCTAAAATTAGCAGAACGAATGATAAGATATCTTTTATATCCAATGCTTCTTTCCCGCCAGGGAAAATAGTAATTAAAATAAAAGTAAATATTGGCAAAAATCCGCCAATAGCGGGAACGATTCTTGAAGCTTCAAATAGATATAAGCTTTTATAATATTGAAAAAGAGCAAAAGTAAAAAGAGCTCCGGTCAAAAGACTAAAAATAATTAGTTCTAATTTGGGAATGGAGAATCCCAAAGGAATTAAAAATAAAGCAAAAGTTCCTAAAAGTCCAACATAAAAAGCGTAAACTTTTGGGTGAGGAATTCTATCTCTTAAAAGATATTTGTCTCCTAGGGCAACTATAGTGAATAGAAAATAGGCAGAAATGACAACTAATAGCCAAAGCATATTTTTCTAATGTTAATGGTTCCTAACTTTTCTCCCTCAATAAATCCTTGCATAGCGGCTTTCGCCAGATATCCTTTTCCTAACCAGTCAAAAAGCCATTGGTTTGTATAATCTGGATTTTCCTGCAAGACCCCAAAGCCTGATTTTAAAAGCCACCTTTTATTAAATTCTTCTTGGGAGCCTATTGTTGGGCTAATGATTATTGGTAATCCTAGAGCAGTATAAAAAGAAAGTTCCGATGGCTTTGTCCACAAAATATCGGCTTTTCTTAGGGCCTCATTAAAGGCTTGGAAATAATTATTAATATCTTCTTTAAATAATAATTCAATTCCACTATTTAACATCTCTTCCAATTTTAAAATCTTGATATTTTCCATAAAATAATCTTTTACTTTTTCTTTAATCCCGGCAACCAAAATAATTTTTACCTGTCCATTTCTAATTTTCTCTTCTAAGCTTTTAATAATTTTTATTCCTGTTTCTTTTTGGGCACCTGCTCCTCCAACGGCAAACATTATAGTAAGTAAATGGTCTGGCTTCTCTGGTAATTCTCCTAAATTTTCTTTAATTAATGTTCTATATTTTTCGCGATATTTTCCCCGAGGATCCAGATTTATAATTCTTTTTTTAAAATTTTCTTTCAGAATTTCTAGTCTTTCACTTCCAATTATTTCTAATGGTAGAGGATAACCAGTCAAAAATATATTTTTTGAGTTTACCCCATAAAGTTTTAACCTCTCAACCACTCTTTCGGTAGGAGCAAAATATTTAATTCTGCTTTTTTTCGGCTCTAGGGACGCCCAGGTCCTTGAAATATCGGCATCGCAAACAACACAAAAAATTTCTCCCGGATAATTAAAAAATTCAGCCATAAAAGCTGGCGTAAAAAAGGTGCTGATTAAGGGAATCTTATCTTTGCTTAGTCTTTCGATTAAATCCCTACCCCATCTTTTTTTAAGCAAAGAGTAATTATTTTTTAAAGTAAAATTTGGCTTCGATAGGTCGCGACGCGGATAAAAGTTTAATATTTTCTGAAATGCGTCAAAAATAGCAAATACTAAATTTCCAAAGATCGGAAATTTTTTAAAAGCGGACATAAATTCATAGAATCTCCTAGTGCTCTCCCAGATTTTTTTATCAATTGCAGGAATTCCAGGGTAATCATTGGCATTAATAATTTTTTTCTCAAAAGCCAGTTGCCGCAAAGCAAAAGCAGTTCTTTGATGGCCATAACCCATATTAATTGAAACTAATTGCGCCTCACCCATTATTTTATTTTAACATATTTCCCTAAAATAAGATTTTACTGATCAATAATTTAAAAATTTGAGTTTTTGCCTTTCATTTATTCGCCAAACAATATAGCCCAAAATAATATAGGAGATAAAAAGCCAGATCCAATGAATATTTTCAACACTTAGAGAGGCAAACGAAATTTTTGAAGAAAAATCTACGATCGATATGATATAGGCTAGAGACAGCCATGAAGGGAAAAAAAGCAGAAGTCCAAGGGGCCGAAGGATTATTGTTCCTAAGCCGAAAATGAATATTAAAATAGTAAATGGTGCTAAAAATGGGACAATTAAGATGTTTGAAACCGGAGAAAGTAAAGATATCCGACCAAAATTATAAATTAAAATTGGCAAGGTAAAAATTTGAGCCGCCAATGTTGCAGAAAGGGTAGTTTTTATTGGAAAAAATTTAGGGTTGGGAACTTTCTTAAAAAATTCAGAAAATGATGGCTGTAAAAAAACTAATCCTAAAATTGCCAAAAAGGAAAGCTGGAAACCAACGTCTAATCTCAAAAGTAGAGGATTGAAAAGGAGCATCAAGGTAGCAGAAAAGACGACAGCTCTTGTGGCAGAAGATAATCTACCGAAATATTGAGCTATCATTAAGATCGCAGCCATAATTCCGGCCCTAACAGCAGAAGCTGGAGCACCGACCATCAAAATATAAAGAAAGAGAAAAAAAAGAGAAAAATAAAAAGCTTGCTGCCGCCACAAACCAATACCTAAGGCAAAAGACAAAATCAGAAATCCTATAATAGTTATATTCATACCAGAAACTGCAGTGATATGACGGGTTCCGGTAATATTAAGTTTATCTTTCCATTCTTTTGAAATATTTTCTTCTTCGCCAAAAATTAAAGATTCTAGAAGTCCTTCTTGCGGCGGAGAAATGAAAGTCTGAACTGCTCTCTGAAATTTATCTTTAAAAGATAGAAGGGAACCCATCAAAAAATTTCCTTTCCCCTTTTCCAACAGCTCAATCTCTGGAAAATACATTACAGAATAAATCCCATCTTTTTTAAGATAATCTTTATAATTAAATCCTTCAAAAATCTCTGGAGTTTCCAATTTTCCAATAATTTTTAATTTATCTCCATATCTATATTCTGGGTATCTACTTGTAGTGATTAAAGCTTTCTCATCAACCTTGATGATATTTTCTTTATTTACAGTTAATTGCTGGACGTTTACTGTTAGTCTAATGCTTTTTTCTTTTATCTCTGGCTCTTTTATCACGATTCCAATCAATATGATTTCTCCTTTGTTATTAAGTGCCCTTAATTGTGAATCAGCAACTTGCGCCTCCGCCAGCTGATACCGCCAAATACCTGCAACAATAAAAAACAAACAAAAACCAACGATTATAATTCTTTTATCACGGTAGAAAATTGTAATGATTATTAGCCCGGCAATTAAAAAACCAATTATTACGATCAGAGGAATAAAAATAAGAGAATCTATAAAAATTCCAGCAATGAAAGCAAGGCAAAGATAGAGTAATACTTTAGATGCGCTCATTTTCTCATCTTAACACAACAAAAAACCCGAGAAAATTCTCTCGGGTGGCGGCTTGTCCTGAGCTTGTCGAATGGGCTCCCCTAGTTGGAAAATATTAAAAACTGTGTTAAATAAGACGAGTGACCAGAAAAATAAAAACGACTCCTAAAATAGTTAATCCTACTAATTTCAATGAACTGTGTTTACTATGAGCTTCGGGAAGAATATCGCTCACGCCGATATATAAAAGAAATCCTGCAAAAAATCCCAAATACCAAAGCAGAAAACGAGAAGAGATTTCAAAAGAAAGCGTTGATAAAACTCCAAGCACAGGAGCAATCGCGTCTAATAAAAGAAATGCTTTGGCTTTTTTGTCGCTGTTCTTGTGATGGAGCATTAAAGTTATGGTATTCATGCCATCAGTAAAATCGTGGGAGATTACCGCTACTGCGACAAGTACACCTACAGTTCCAGCCACTTTAAAACCAAGTCCGATGGCGACGCCATCCATAAAGCTATGTCCGACTAAAGCCAAGGCAGAAAGAATTCCCACATTTGGATGCCTATGTTCGGCATACTCTCCTTCGTGCATATGGTGTATCAAAATCGTTTTCTCTAAGATATGAAAAAGCAAAAACCCAGAAACCAAAGCTATCATGGGTTCAATTGGGCGAATGTTGTTCTCGTTAACTTGGGAAATGATTTCAGGAAGAATATCAAAACTGACCACCCCCAGAATTACTCCCGCCGTAAAGCCCATTATTAAATGGAGTTTATTTTTAAACCTAATCGCAAATAACCCACCCAATAAGGTCGAAAAGAATGTGATGATTGAAAAAATAATTGCTTGCATAAACGATTTTATTTTACCCTTAATTGCCTTGCAATTACAAGGAGCGAAGCGACTGGTTTGTAAAAACTGCCCTATGCGCTATTGCGCCGGGCGATTTTTAGACGGTAGGGTCACGTCTAGCGGACGAGATTACTTGTCCGTCCGTAGTTTCAACGAAGGAGGAGAACCTGTTTATAAATAAAAAAACTTCTTCTGATACTACTAACCACCTATTACCTATAGAGTTTGAGGAGGTTGATAGTGCATAAATGATAAAAGCTCACCTTGCAGTTTGCGGTGAGCTTTTGGAGATGACATTCGTCTGAACGAATTCTTTATTGAGGTCGATGGCGGTTGCCTTGAGGGCGTCCGCGTACTTTTAGAGTTCTTTTTTTTCATGATGTCCAGAATACACTTTGCTCTAACCCTGCCAAGACTGACCTGCTCCACACCAGCAATAGACTGAGAGCCACGAGTCGTCTTCGGCTTTTCTAATATCCCACTTATGCCTGTGGAATAGTCTTTTCCACCAGGGCAGACGAGAGCGAACCGCTCCAAACGTGGAATTAGCCATCCCTTCTACTATGGGGATTTTCATCGTGTCACCTCCTTCCTTTCTGTGCCACCTCATTATACACCCATACTTAATTTTATCAATCTCTTTCTCTACAAAACAAAAAGCCCCGCATAATGCGGGACTAGCCTGCTCCCCTGGATGGACGATGTTAGAACTTGGTTCTAAAAAGCGAAGGACTCCCTGACCGAAACCAGGGAGCCTTGCGTATTCTTTTAAACCCTATCACCTCTTAGGAGAGATGGCTACCACAAAAGTGGCTGTCTGGGATTTTAGACACGAGAAGGAGAGCTATCCCGTTGCTTACAGGCGACTATTGCCGCTGTGATTTCCTCCTGGTCCCATTGATTGTAGTCTGAGGCAGGGATGAAGGCATGGTCGAGCGGGTCGTGGTAATCTTCATACTCGATTGCCCCAACCCTCTCGGCGAAAGCCTCAAGGGCGGGTACCACCGAAGAATCGCCGATCCGCTCAAGGATTCGAGGGATCATGGTACGGTATGTGCGATCTTGTCCTTGAACAACCTCTTCCCAGGAAAGCATCCTGGCCACTTGTTCGGCATGGCGTCTTTCTGCGAACCTTTCCACCACTTTCAGCAGGTGGAATGTAGAAACACCAGGCAGAAAGAGCATGGGCTCTCCATCTGCTTCACGCTGGAAGAGTTTCTCGAGAATCGGATCAACCGCATCAGCCCCATATGCCATGAGCTGTTTGGCAAGATCGCTGTATCGGGCGAAGCTACCCTTGGGATCTCCTGTGAAGAACTGGCCGAGGAGGCCATGAATCTTCTCTTCCTTCCTGGACATGGAAATGCCTCCTTTTTGGAATCAGTCCAGATTTCAGCTCTCATTTATATTATACACCCATACTCCAATTCTGTCAATCTTCTGCAAAACAAAACCGAGATATCCACTCTCGGGTTTTGGCTTGTCCTGAACGAATATGAAGGGCTCCCCAGTTCAAAGCTTATTAATTCCGAAGGAATCAAGGTTCTGCTACGCAGGTTCTTAATTCCAGAAGAATCAAGATTCTCTTATAATTCTCGAGAATAGGGATTATATGGCTATGTTGAAGGAAAGATTAGCGGAGATTAAATGGTTTTATGGAAATTTGAAACTTGGACGAGATTAGAACCTTTCTAATAGCTACTTAGCTCAAGATAATATGAAATCACTTGCATAAGGACTGTTTTGCATTTTCCCATGGATTCGGAGGAATCTCAGGAGAACCTGGGGGAATGGTATATATCGCATCTTTACAGAAAAAATATTTACAAAAGTCGCACACAAATTGAAAAACTCCTTCTGACCCAACTAATTGACGGTCAGACCAAAGAAAGCTAAAATCGTTTGCATGAGTACTAAAACTCCCGTCATCAGCTCCAAACCCGACGGCACCAGCACCTAAGTATATATTAAAAGTAATATCTAAATTTTTTCCACCCGAATCTTTCAATAAACAATATTCATGTAAGATAGATTGATTTATTTTGGGGCAAAGGACTTTGAAATCGGTGGCTTTATTAAAAGAAAGGAAATAAGCATAGCATAAATCTCGTTGTTCTCTAATAGGCGGCGTTATGTCTAGTTCTGGATAGGAAAAATTTTCACAGTGATTAATCCATTCATCCATTTCCAATTCTGTTAAGGGTTTCTTTTCTGGTAGTTTTACTTCTGGCACCGCCGTCTCGTGTTTCGGCACCCACCAATACGAATAAGCTAAAATTCCTCCGCCAGCAATAGCAGCCAGAATTACAACAATTAAGATGTATTTAATATTAGTTTTACCTTGGGTAATGAAGGGCATTAGATTATTATACATCCCATTTTGCAAAACAAAAACCCGAGATATCCACTCTCGGGTGTTGGCTCCGGGGGTAGGACTCCCCAAAGTATAAACCTTCGATTTAACTACGGGGCAGGCGAACTTCTTATGGATATTACCTCACTTGGCAAACTTCAAAAAATGGAGCGATGGCTTTTTGGATTCCCAAAATATATTTAGAAGTATAAGGTTTAATTTTCAAAAATTCAGGGTTAGCTGTTTTCTCTGACCGGAAATTTTGCAAAAAGTACTTTTTAGCCGGTGAAATCCAACGGACAATTTTTATAATATCTTCTTTTTTATGAAAAGTTGGTATTATAGTTGTTCTAAATTCAAAGTCTACATTTCCTTCATTTAGGATATTTACGCTTTCTTCAACATTATCTAATATTTTCTGACTCCAACAATTCAAGCTGCTATTAGAACCTGTGGGTTGGCATTGAGTAAGCATTCCAATAGTTTCATTGTATTTTTCTTTAGGTGCTTTAATATCCATTGCAACGTAGTCAATTAATTTATCGGCAATCAATTCTTTCAACATTTTTGGATTAGAACCATTGGTATCAAGTTTTACCAAATAATCTAATTTTTTAATTTTTTTAATAAAATCTGGCAAATCTTCATTAATAGTTGGCTCGCCACCAGTAATGCAAACCCCTTCCAATAAATTTTTTCTATCTTTTAAAAAATCGAAGAGGTCCTTTTCGGAAATCTTAGGATGGTCTTTAATTTTTTCTGGCAAAACTAGTTCTGGATTGTAGCACCAGGGGCATCGAAAAGAACAGCCGCTCAAAAAAACTGTAGCGGCTATTTTCCCGGGAAAATCAATGAGTGTTATTTTTTGGAGTCCGCCGATCAGCATAAGATAACAGTTAGTGTTTTAGTTTCTTTAACTGACTCCTACCAACTGTTTAGTAATTTTAAACTCTTTTCTTTGCTGAAACTCTACTTGTTTTCCTAAATTCCATTGTTGGATCGGTCTTAAGTAGCCGACAATTCTAGAGTAAACTTCGCAAGGTTGTTTAATTGTGCATTGAGGGCAGGTAAAATGTTCTCCAGATAGATAACCGTGAACAGGGCAAATTGAAAAAGTTGGAGTAAAAGTAATATATGGCAAATGGAAATTTTCAAAAATTTTCTTAATTAAATTTTTGGCTACCTGGACGTCTGACACTTTTTCTCCTAAGAAAAGATGTAAAACAGTGCCGCCTGTATAACGAGTTTGGAGTTCATCCTGCAGTTTTAATGCTTCAAAAACGTCGTCAGTATAGTTAACTGGCAGCTGCGAGCTGTTTGTATAATATGGTTCTTTTTTTGTCCCGGCAGTAATAATATCGGGGTATTGTCCCTTATCCTTTAGAGCTAAGCGATAGGCTGTTGACTCTGCTGGAGTCGCTTCTAAATTATAGATATTACCAGTCTCCTTTTGATATTCAATCAATTTCTCTCGCATAAAATCCAAGATTTCTACGGCAAATCTCCTCCCCTTTTTCGAGGCAATACTCTCCCCTATAAAGTTAAGGAGGGCTTCGTTCATCCCTACTAAGCCAATAGTTGCAAAGTGGTTGGCATAATAGGCTCCTCTCATTTTTTTAATACTAGATAAATAAAACCTTGAATAGGGATATAGGCCTTTTTCAATAAAGTTTTCTATCACTTTTCGTTTTAACTCCAAACTCTCTTTAGCTAAATCCATTAGTTTGGCCAAGTTTTCGAAAAATTCTTTTTTCGTCTTAGATGTATAACCAATTCTAGGTAAATTTATTGTCACCACTCCGATGCTTCCTGTAAGAGAACCTGCTCCAAATAATCCTCCACCCCCGCGGTTGTGAAGTTCGGTCAGATCAATTCTAAGCCGACAACACATACTTCTGATATCTTCTGGCTTCATATCAGAATTTATATAATTTGCAAAATAATTAACGCCGTACTTTGCTGTCGCTTCCCACATCGGATCCAAAACCGGATTATCCCAATCAAATTCCTTTGTAATGTTGATAGTTGGAATTGGAAAAGTAAAGACTCTTCCGTTTTTGTCGCCCTGAATCATGCATTCATAAAAAGCACGGTTGAAAGTATTCATCTCTTCTTGAAAATCTCCGTACACTTTATCTTGCGGCTTTCCGCCAATAATCACTGGCTGCTTAGCAAAAATTGGTGAAGGTTCAATATCCAAAGTTACATTGGAAAAAGGAGTCTGAAAACCAACGCGAGTAGGAATAGCCATGTTAAATAAAAATTCTTGGAGGGCTTGTTTTACTTGTTGGTAGTTTAAATTATCGTAGCGAATGAAAGGAGCTAAAAGCGTGTCAAAGTTGGCGAAAGCAACAGCGCCTGCTACTTCGCCTTGCAGAGTATAGAGAAAATTTACTACTTGTCCTAATGCGGTTCTGAAATATTTTGGCGGCTTAGATTCAACTTTTCCTGCCACTCCGCCGAAACCTCTCAACAAAAGATCATAAAGATCCCAACCTGCACAATAAGGACCTAGGGTATCTAGGTTATGAAGATGAAAATCCCCTAATTCATTTGCTTCTCTAATTTCTTTTGGATAAATTTTGTTTAACCAATATTTTTTAACAATGTAAGAAACGCCATAATGATTTAAACCCTGTAAAGAAAACGCCATATTGGCGTTTTCTTGGACTTCCCAGTCAAGTTTTTCTAAGTATTGATCAACTCTGTCTACTGCTTCTTCTGAAAATCTTATTACCTCTCTAATTCTTCTTCTCTGCTCACGATATAAAATGTAAGCTTTGGCAGTTTCAACTAGTCCTTCCAGAATTAAAGCCTCTTCTACAATGTCTTGGATTTGTTCAACGTCTGGCGCCTCTTCTTTTTTGAATCTTCGGTTTAAAATTTGAACAATTTTATCAGAAAGTCTTTTTGATTTTTTTCCATCACCTTGTCCCGTAGCAGTTATTGCTTTGAAAATTGCATCAGTAATTTTTACTTGGTCAAAGTCAACAACATTGCCATCTCTTTTTTTAACTTTTAAAATCTTATTTTGAAACATAAAAATAAAAACAAAAAGATTATTTCATTTTATGACGACAAAAAAAACGGGTCAAGCCCGATTTTTAAGCTAAAATCTGGGGGAAAACTCAACCTTTCATAAGGCCAGTGATAAAAACTAGAAGTTTAATCTCTTCTTTTTCCAAAGTTTTATTTTCAACAGTGCCAAAAATAACTTTTGCCTGATGAGAAAGGTGTTTTGTAATAAGGTTGGCTGTTTCGTTTACTTCAGAGAGAGAAAGATCATGACCACTGATGTTAAACAGAAGTGCTTTACCTCCTTGCCAATGAGTATTCTCTAAGAGAGGAGAAAAAAGAGCCGAATTAATCGCTTCTTCAATCTTTTTCTCGCCTCTGCCTTTCCCTATTCCCAAAAGGGCTGGGCCAGAGTTTGCCATAATCGTCCTGAGATCAGCAAAATCAATGTTAACAATACCAGGAATTGCAATCAGGTCGGAAATTCCTTGTACTCCTTCCCGCAAAATTTCATCGCAAAGCCAAAAAGCAGAAAAAACCGATGTCTTATCGTCAACCATCTGCAATAGTTTGTCATTAGAAATAATAATAAGCGAATCTGTTCTGTCTTTTAATCTTTCTAATCCTTTCTCAGCAATATTCCGCCGAGGGATGCCTTCAAAAGAAAAGGGTTTAGTAACAACAGCAATTGTAAGAGCGCCTAAACTTTTACTAATTTCAGCCACAATGGGAGCAGCTCCCGTCCCCGTTCCACCACCTAAACCACAAGTGACAAAAATCAAATCTGCATCTTTCAAAATTTCTCTAATTTCGTTTTTGCTTTCCTGGGCTGCTAATTGCCCAATTCTAGGATTCATTCCAGCTCCTAGACCATCAGTTATCTTTTTACCAATCTGCAATTTAAAATCTGCTTGAGCTTTTTTCAGGTCTTGAGCATCTGTATTAATCGCGATTAAATCCACTCCTTGAATTTTATTTTTCATCATCCGCGATACTGCATTGGATCCCGATCCTCCCACTCCTACTACTTTGATTTTTGTTTGTCCCGCAGAAAATCTTTGATTTTTTTGCGGGGTCGTAGATTTCATATTTTAGAAATCGGAGTTGGTAATAAATTTAATTAAAATATTGAGGAATATTCCTGTTATATTAATTTATATCAACTTTATTATTTTCTTTAATTAATGGCTAATTATATTTAATCATTTCTCATCATTATTTTTTATCATTTTATCTCGGAGGAAGAAAAAGAAAATAAGCCATATTATAGATAATACTATACCTAATATAGCAAAAATCTTTTTCGAAGAATTTATCCCTACTATCTCTAAAATTATTCCACCTAATATAATGGATATCAAACTAGCAACCCCGCATATAAACCAATACTTGCTTTTTGAATCTGATTTCGGCTTTTGACTGTTATTCATTAAATTAAAGAAAAAATTATTTGTATATCCGTACCGATTCGTAATTCGTAGGGGTCAAGGAATAAAAATTCTAAATATTCTTCCTATTTTTGAACCTATTCCGCCGCCAAAAGAAGAAAAGCCTTTTTCTCCCTCTGAATCAATTCCTCTTAAAATCAGACCAGAAACAACAGCTAAAGAAGGATCTTCTTCTAGGCCTAAAATTTCCTGAGGATAACCAATATGACAGGGTAATTTGAGCTCTTTCTTCGTAAATTCTACAATCCTTGGTAATTTTGCCCCCCCACCGGTTAAAACGATCCCAGCTGGCAATTTTCCCTGGCGGGAAATCTTTTTTAATTCTTTATTCGCAAGTTCAAAAATCTCTGCCACTCTAGCCTCAATAATTTCATTAAGCATTTTTTGCGAAAATGACAATTCTTCTCCTTCGGCCTGTTCAATTTTTTCCTTCTTTTTTGAATGGCTCATTTTACTCTTTCTTTTTTTCTCTCTGCTAGGACAAGCTCCAAAATCCAGTTTTATTTTTTCTGCTGTATCAAGATCAGTCTTTAGGCCTATGGCAATATCATTTGTAATATGGCCCGAGCCAACTGGAAAAATAGCAACGTGAATCAAATCGCTTTCCTCAAAGACAGCCATGTTAGTGGTTCCTGCTCCAATATCTAAAAGACAAACTCCTAATTCTTTCTGTTTTGGTTTCAAAATAGACCTAGCTGCAGCTATTGGTGAAACAGTTAAATCGTCTATTTGTAAACCAGAATTCATAACGGCACTTGTCAGGTTTTTAACATAGGGTGAAAAACCAGCAAGAGCTAAGATTTCTGCTTCCAATCTTATTCCTTGAAGACCTAAAGGTTCTTTAATTCCTTTTTCGCCATCAATAACAAATTCTTTAGGGACAACATCTATAATTTCTTTATTTGAGGGCAAAGAAAAAGCTTGGGCGGCCTGGACTACTCTTTCAATATCTTCTGCAGAAATTTTTTGGTCAGCTCGAGAAACAGCTACCACTCCTTTTGAAGAAATGGTGAAAATATGATTTCCGCCAATATTAACATAGGCAGAGTCAGCTCTACGATTAGTTAAATTTTGAATTTCCTTTAAGGCTAAGTGAATAGCCCGGGAAGTTTCTTCAGAATTTATAACAACCCCTCTTCTTAATCCCGAGGAAGAAACTTGAGCTAGCCCCAAAACCTCGAGCTCTGAAGTTCTTTTTTTTCTTTGGGCAACAAGAATTTTTATATTTCCTGTTCCAATATCAAGACCAGTAATGGTGCCTCCTTTAGCCATAGGTTTTAGTTTTTAAAAACTTGGTTGAAATTTGAGGTAAATAAAATTTTTCTTTTTTCTCCATTTTTTTTCCTCCAGCTTTTGATTTTTCGTGGTCATATCCTAAAAGATGCAAAATTCCATGTATTAAAATTAAAATCAATTCGTCTCTGAAACTTAACCCATATTTTTTGGCATTTTTCTTCACTTCCTGAGGACAAATTATAATTTCTCCAAGGCTGGTAAGCTTTTTAAAAGAGTCGGGCTGTGATTTTATCTTTGAAATATTACCTTCTGCGAAGGATAAAACATCAGTTACTTTATCCCTTCTCCGATATTTTCTATTTATTTCTTTTATCCTTTTCGGTTCGACAAAGGCAATCGATAATGATTGATGGATTCGTTTTTTCCTCTCTATTTTTAGTATTTTTTCAGCAACCTTCTCTAAAAGTCTTTTATTAATAGGAATTTTGGTCAGATTATTAATTTCGACCATAATGAACTACCCCGCCCTAAAGGGACGGGGTATCCCCTTCGGGACGAGTTCTTTTAGTGGCTTTCATCCCCGCCCCAAGGGGTAGGGTATTTCCGCCGCTAAAATAAAAATGAGCTTTTTTAATAGTATCATAGGAATTCATAAAATAAAAGCCAGTCCCGCTTGGCGGACCTGGCTGGAATTCTTAGAATGAAATGATTCTAAGATAGTAATTCTTTCACTACCCTGCTTACCAAGTTGCCTTCTGCCTTACCCTTCATTTTCGGCATTAATTCTGCCATTACCCTTCCAATATCCTTTGAACTACTAGCTCCAACCTTATCAATTGTTTCTTTAGCTATTTTTTTGATTTCTTCCTCCGATAATTGTTCTGGTAGGTATTTTTTTAGAACCTCTAGCTCTGCTCTCTCTTTTTCTACTAAATCAGGCCTTTTTCCTTTTTCAAACTCTGAAATTGACTCATTTCTCTTTTTGGCCTCTGAAAAAGCAACCTCTATAATTTCGTCATCCGTTAGTTGGCTTTTTTCGACCAAATCTTTCTCGTCTAATCCTTCTTTTTCTTTCGCTAATTTAGCCCTTTTCTCCTTTTCTTTATTCAAAATTGCTGCTTGAAACATTCTTAAAGTTAGAATTTCAGAATTATTTTTTTCTTTTAAGGATTTCTTTAGGTCGTTTGAAATTTTCTCTTTTAAATTCATAGAGTTTCCTAAAAATATCTTTTAACCTTCTCAACAAGTTCTTTTGGAGTAAAATCTGTCTTGAGCAAATAGGCTTTTGCTCCCAACTCAATAGCTTCTTTTCTAGTCCGAGGTTCATCATAATTAGAAAAGGCTACTACTTTAGGAAGAGGAATTTGAGAATCTTCTTTTATTTTTTTTAGAAAAGCGATCCCATTATCTTTTGGTAATAAAATATCTAATAAAACCAAATCGGGCTTCTCTTTTTTGACTATTTCCACTCCCTCTTCGGCTGTAAGAGCTAAAAAAGATTGATAGCCCGCCTCGGCAAAGATATCACGGTACATTTCAGCCAAAATTTTCTCATCTTCAATAATTAATATTTTTCTGCCAGGGTTATCCATAATTTATAGAAACGCTGTTAGGAAGAATATCTTAATAGAAAACTTATTCTTCTATTTTACCTAATTTCTTTAATTTTTCATATTGCTTCCTCAATTTCTCTCTTCTCAGGGCTGCCTCTTTTTTCTTAAGGCGGCTTTTTGGTCTTTCCCGAAATCGAACCTTCCTAGCCCTAAGTAAAATCCCGCTTCCTCTAATACTTTTTGAAAAGCGTCGAATCAAACTTTGAGATGTTTCCCTTTCTTTTTTTCTAGTTTCTAATGCCATATAGTATTTTTAAAAAATAATGTTTTAAATACTGACTGTAAAATATTAAGGCATTTCCATAGGATAGCCACTAAGTAAGTGCATGTGTAAATGGTCTACTATCTGTCCTCCCTCGCGACCAACGTTTATTACCAATTTATAACCATTTAGATTTTTTTCTTTGGCTATTTTTTGAGCGGTTGAAATAAGCTCCCCCATCAAGTTTTTGTCTTCTTCTTCTAGATGATTAACAGAAAGAATATGCTTTTTGGGTAAAATTAAAAAGTGGATAGGAGCTTTTGGATTAATATCCTTAACAGAAATTATTTTGTCATCTTCGTAAATTATTTCCGAAGCCAACTCCTTTTTTATAATCTTGCAAAATATACACTCCATTATTTTCTAACTTCTACTTTTTAATTTCCTTTTCATGTATCCAACAACTTTATCCATTCTAATAATATCCTGTCTTCCTGTTTTCATATCACGAACAATAATCGTCCCTTCTAATGCTTCCTTTTGGCCTAAAAGCAGAGTATACTTTGCCTCTATCTTATCTGCCACCCTTAACTGAGCTTTCAGAGAATCGCGCCCAAAAGACTCTGCTACTAATATCTTAGCCTTTCTAAATTCTTCGAAAAGCTTCAAGCCTTTCCTCTTAGCTAAGCCTCCAATTTGGCCTAGAAAAATTTCAGGGGTTGGTTGATAAAATTTACTAGCCTTAGCTTTCATCAATTCAACTATCCTTTCAATCCCAGCTGCTCCTCCAATGCCAGGTATAGCCTCACCGCCCAAAACCTTCACTAAGTTATCGTATCTTCCTCCTCCCACAAGCGCATTCCCTAGAATATTTTCTTTTTCTTCTACCTTTTTTGTAACACCGGTAGAAAAAATCTCAAAGACTGTTCTAGTATAGTAATCTAGTCCTCTGGCCAAGAATGGGTTAAGTTTATAAGGAATTTCCAATTCGTCTAAGAATTCTAAAACCTCTTTAAAATGGGCATGGCATTCTTCGCACAGATGATCAATTATCTGAGGAGCTTGTAATTTTATTCTCTGGCATTTTTCTTCCTTACAATCAAAAAATCTAAGGGGGTTTTCCTTTGCCCTTCTTCTGCAATCAGGGCAAAGACGATCTAAACGATATTTCAAATAGCTTACTAACAGTTTCTTATAATATGGACGACATTGAGAGTCGCCAATGCTATTTACTTCACAAATCAGATTTTTAAAATTCAGCTCTTTTAGAATATTAAAAAAAATCTGGATAATTTGACTGTCGATTACGGCGCCTCTTTCACCAAAAACTTCAAACCCAAACTGATGAAATTGACGATAGCGTCCGGCTTGGGGATGCTCATAGCGGAAAAATGGACCAAAATACCATAGCTTAACTGGTTGCGGAAAATTTTTCATCCCTTGCTCGATAAAAGCACGAACAATTGAAGCTGTTCCTTCGGGCCTTAGGGTCAACCAATCTCCTCCCTTAGTTCTAAAGACATACATCTGTTTTTCAACGATATCGGTTGTTAGTCCAACGCCTTTTGAAAATAATTCTGCCTCTTCTATAATTGGAGTATCAATTTTTTGGAATCCGTAAAAATTAGCAATATTCTTACAGATATCGAAGATTTTCTGAAAATATTTTTGTTCCTGGGGAAGAATATCGTGTGTTCCTGTTGGCGATTGAAATTTAGGTTTTTTCATTTTTTAATATTGGGGTGCGGTTATCTCGGCTAAAGAGGCAAAAGGCCAAGCTCGAATAAGAACCCGGCCAATAATAAATTTTTCGGGCACATCGCCCCATTTTCTGGAGTCAGATGAAAATGGACGGTTATCTCCTAAAACAAAATATTCATTATCCTTTAAATTGGCGGTTAGATCCCCCAAGGTCTGAATAGATGAGGGAAGGTAAGACGATTCATCCAACGCTTGAATGCCCTCTCCCTTTGAGATAATTATTCTTCCATTTCTTATCTCTACAGTTTCTCCTGGTAAGCCAATAATCCTTTTGATGTAGCGCTGGGAAGGGTCTTGGGGAAACTTAAAAACGATTGTCTCTCCTCTCTGGGGGGGTCGGAATCTGTAAGATATCTCATCAATTATCAAATAGTCACCATTATGAAAATTGGGCTCCATTGAGGCGCCCCGAACAATAAAAGGTTGAAACAAAAAATAACGGATAGGAATAACAATCAATAAGGAAACTACAATAATTTTCACTATTTCCCAAAGAAAAGACAGTATATTTTTCATAAGCTTTTATAATTCTAACAAAGTTTTCTGAGGATAACAAGCCCCAGAAATTATTGGGGGGCAATAAAAAGGGTGGTATAATGAACTACTCCGCCCTAAAGGGACGGAGTATCCCCTTCCGGGGCGAGTTCTTTTAGCGGCGGGAATACCCCGCCGCTAAAATAAAAATACAAAGATGCTTTTAATTATTGGCCTGGGTAATCCTGGCAAAAAATTTAAGAAAACACGACATAATGTTGGCTTTTTGGTAATTGATGAATTTTCAAGGGAGAATGATTTTCCTGATTGGCAGGAAAGTAAAAAGAATAATTGTCTTTATGCAAAAAAAGAAATAGCGGGCAAGGAAATAGAATTAATAAAGCCTTTAGTTTTTATGAACAACTCTGGACGGGTAGTAAAATCTGTCTCTAAAAAACATAATTTAAAACCGGAAGATATTCTCGTCGTTCACGATGACGTTGATCTTCCTCTTGGAAAAATAAAGATTGTTCAGAATCGTGGAGCAGCCGGTCATAAGGGAGTGGAGTCAATAATAAGAGAATCAAAAACAAAAGAATTTCCAAGATTTAGAGTCGGAATTAAGCCGCTTGAAATAAAAAACGTTCCAAAGGCAGAAAAATTTATACTTCAAAATTTCTCAAAAAATGAAGCAAAGATCATCCAAGTGGTAGTTAAAGAAACGTGCCAGGCAATCAAGATTGCCCTAGAAGAAAATCTTAATAAGGCAATGCAGAAATATAATCAATAACCTGGTTACTGCGATCTTTTATTAATGAACTACTCCGCCCTAAAGGGACGGGATATCCCCTTCGGGCGAGTTCTTTTAGCGGCGGGAATACCCCGTCGCTAAAATAAAAAACGCCTCTTAGTCTGCCCGAGAGTGATAGAGTTTTAAAAAGAAAACTTTCCAAACTCTATCTTTTATTCCACAACAAAATTATTTATTGCAGAGTAAAGCTTTAGGCTAAGGAGGGATTGCCTTTTTTTTCCGAGCACATAATTAAAATTATACGCTCGGCAAGCTATTCTCGGACAGGCCAAGGGGCGTTTTTTGACTTATCCTTATTAATGCTATATTATAATCTGATATGATAAAATTGTCAAGGGGTGGTGCAGTTTCTAAAGTTTTAATTGTTAGTCTCACTCCTTATTTCTTGGAAAAGGAAGATCTTTGGTTTGAAAAAAATTTAGAAAAAATTTTAGAAGCAAGGCACAACCAATCTTTTTTTGAAGATAATACTTCATTGATAGAGGAAGGCCAAAAATATAACTTTTCCCAATTTTTGCGAAAATTAGACGAAATGGGCTATGAAAAGGTTTATAAAATTACGGAGCCCGGAGAGTTCTCTCAAAAAGGAGGGTTGGTTGAAGTTTTTCCAATAAATATAGGTTCTGCTATCAGGATCGAATTTCTGGGAAATAAAATTGAAGGCATCGAAAAAATGCCAATAGAGATTAAGAATGAGAAAAATACAAGAGAGCTTCTAAAAAAGAAACTTAAGTCTCAGAGGTTATTCTCTGACTTAAAAGGATTAAAGCCGGGAGATTATTTAGTTCATTTAGATCATGGTATTGGAGTTTATGAACAGCAGATAGGTGTCGTTGCCGAAAATATATCAAAGATTACTCATTATGAAGAAAGCAAACGACAATATTATGTAATCAAATATGCACAAGGAGATAAATTGTATGTGCCGTTAGGATTAGAAAGAAAGTTATCCCGTTATATTGGCTTTGTTGAGCCAAAAATTTCGAGATTGGGATCGCCTCTCTGGCAAAAGACAAAAAAGAGGATACGAGAAGAAACCGAAAAGTTTGCAAAAGAACTTCTAGAAATTTATGCCAAAAGAGAAGTTGCTACGCGCCCTCCCTATCCCCCGGCTGACGAAATTGATTCTCAGTTAGCTTCTTCTTTCATTTACAATGAAACACCAGACCAGTTTCAAGCAATAGAAGAAGTTAAAAAAGATCTAGAAAAAGAACAGCCAATGGATAGATTAATTTGCGGAGATGTTGGCTTTGGGAAAACAGAAGTCGCCTTAAGGACGGCAGTAAAAGTTGTTAGAGGAAATAGACAAGTAGCATTAATTTGTCCGACTACAATTTTGGCCAATCAACACTTTCAGAATTTTAAAGATAGATTAAAAAATTTACCAATTAAGGTTTCTCTGCTTTCTCGCTTACAATCAAAAAAAGAGCAGAAAGAGATAATTGAGGGCTTAAATAATGGGCGGATTGATATTGTTATCGGTACCCATAGAATTTTGTCAAAAGATATTGATTTCAAAAATTTGGGGTTGTTAATAATTGATGATGAACAAAGGTTTGGGGTCAGACAAAAGGAAAAATTGAAGAAGCTACGCTCAGCTCTTGATGTTTTGTCTCTTTCTGCCACACCAATACCCAGAACTCTCTATATGGCCTTATCTTCTCTAAAAAATGTTAGCTTAATTCAGACTCCACCAGTCGGAAGATTACCCGTTAAAACTTTTGTTCTCCCCTTTCAAGAAGAAGTAATTAAAAAATCAATAGAGGATGAGATATCTCGCAAGGGACAAGTTTATTATTTACACAATCGAGTAGAAACAATTGAGATTGCTAAAAAACTTCTGGAAGATTTAGTTCCTCGGGTAAAAATTTCTATTGCCCATGGCAGATTAAAAGAAAAAGAGCTAATAAAAGCAATGACTGATTTTCAGGAAAAAAGAACTGATGTCTTGGTCGCAACCACTATAATTGAAAACGGTTTGGATTTATCAAATGTTAATACTTTAATTGTGGCTGATTCTACTCGTTTAGGATTGTCGCAAGCTTACCAAATAAGAGGGCGAATTGGCAGGTCTCATCAGCAAGCTTTTGCCTATTTTCTCTATCCCAAAAAACCCTCCGCTCTAGCCAAAGAAAGGCTACGGGCCTTAAAAGAGGCTGAAACTCTAGGCTCTGGTTATCAAATTGCTCTGCGAGATTTAGAAATTAGAGGGGCGGGAAATATTTTAGGGAAAGAGCAGTCAGGAAGTATAAACCAAGTGGGATTGAATCTGTATTCTCAGATATTATCTGAAGCGATCCTTCGACAAACTCAGGATGGTGAGCCTGTCGAATCATCGAAAAAATAAAACAGGGGTAGAAATAATCTAGCCCTTCTTTCTATCTTTGGTTATTCTCAACCTTTAATTTCATACTGTCGCAACTCACTTTTTAATGGTAAATTAGAGAAATGGAAGAAATAAATAGTGTAGATATCCAAGATAAAGAATATCCAAAATCCCTGAAAGAAATTTCTAATCCACCAAAGATTATTTATTTTAAGGGTGCACTTGATTTTAATGATTCTTGTTTCGCGATCGTTGGCACGAGGAGATATTCTTCTTATGGAAAACAAGTTACTCTAGAAATTGCCGGCGATTTAGCTGAAGCAGGTTTAACTATTGTTTCAGGATTAGCTCCTGGCATTGATACTTTTTGTCATCTGGCAACTATTGAAAGGAAACAGAAAACTATCGCGGTATTAGGGACGGGACTTGACGAAAAAAGTATTTATCCTAAATCAAACATTAAATTGGCTAGAAAAATTATTGAGACCGAGGGCTGTTTAATTTCTGAATACCCGGAGGGTACTCGCGGGACTAAGTTTACTTTCCCCCAGCGAAATAGAATAATAGCTGGTTTATCAATCGGAGTTTTAGTAGTAGAAGCTAAAGAAAGATCCGGAGCTTTAATCACTGCTCAATGGGCTTTAAAATATAAAAGAAAAGTTTTTGCCATCCCCGGTTCAATTTATTCATCAAATTCTCGTGGCTGTCATTTTTTAATTAAAAATGGGGCAAAATTGGTTGAAAACGCTAATGATATTTTAGCGGAATTAAGTCTGCCCAATATAAAAAGAGGAGGATATATAAGCGGAGAGAGCGCCGAAGAAAATTTAATCTTGGGAGTCTTAAAAGAGGGCGCTTTGGGTATAGATAATATTATTGAAAGAACCAAACTTCCGGCAGCTACTGTGGCAAGTACCATTGCTATTTTGGAAATAAAGAGTAAAATAAGAAATTTAGGAAGCAATATTTATGCAATTAGTTCTAGTTGAGTCACCAACTAAATCAAAGAGTTTACAGGAATTTCTAGGGCCTGGCTATCGGGTCCTATCTTCCTATGGACACATTAGAGATTTGCCCGCAGAGGAACTAGGAATTGAGCTTGAAAATGACTTCAAGCCAAAATATATTATTATTCCCAGGGCAAGAAAAACAGTCAAATCGCTGAAAGAAGAGGGCAAAAAAGCTGAATCTATCATTTTAGCTGCTGATCCTGATAGAGAAGGAGAAGCCATAGCCTGGCATTTAACCAAAATCCTGAAATTAAATGGTGAAAAGTCTTACCAAAGAATTGTTTTCCACGAAATTACAAAATCTGCCGTTGAAGAGGCTCTAAAAAGTCCACGGAAGATTGATATGAACCTAGTTAACGCCCAACAAGCAAGGAGAATACTTGATCGAATTGTAGGTTATAAGCTATCACCTCTTTTATGGAAAAAAATAGCTAGAGGGTTATCGGC
>Ga0315289_10000584_pt1 | contig 56180 bp, 50 predicted proteins | sample YL17G11_40_MG_FD_203452 | JGI IMG/M metagenome (GOLD analysis project Ga0315289, IMG submission 203452) | Sediment microbial communities from Yellowstone Lake, YNP, Wyoming, USA - YL17G11_40 | ecosystem: Environmental > Aquatic > Freshwater > Lake > Sediment | place: USA: Wyoming | collected...
CGCCAATCATCGCTTATTTTGTTGTGCTGTGCAGCCAATCGTCGCCAGTCCATGCTCTCCGTCCCAAAGCGCGCGTTCTGCTCCTTCTCGGAATGCGACAAGCGCGAGTATCGAGAGTCCGCGGATGTCCTCGAGTGCCTGCGCAAAATCGAGAGTGCTTCGAGCGGCGGAACGGAAAAGAACGCGACTCGACAAACGATCAATTCAAATTGCTTTCTGATGCTCGCTCGGCTGCGCACCCTGAAAACGCTCGCTCCGATTGCGAGTTCTTCTCGTGCCTCGGAACACGTCTTCCTCCCCGTCTCCGTCCTTTGTGCGCGCGCCTATCGCGAGGCGTAGAAACGCCTCGGCGATTCGCGGAGGCGAACAGGGCGAGGAGCCCGAAACGAAGCGAAGAGCGACGCGCGAACATCGAGGCTGGACGGCCCCCGCGGCGGCGTCGGGGCGCGCGAAAGAGAAAACTCAACTCAACCGTCGACAACGAGCAGGTCCGCGCATCCGCCGACCCCCCGAGCGCTGCTTCCTAGGTCCTCCGTCTGCTCCAATCCCGCTCGCAGAGACCATAGACAATCAGTTGTGCGCGTTCCACGAGAGAAAGGGAAGCGCGAACGAGTGTACTCACCGGGAAAACTACGAAGGCGGAAGAAGAAGAGGGAGAAGGTGGAAGGAGGAAGAGTTTGTGCATGGGTTTCAATGGCGGCCGAAAATTGAACTTTTCTTTTCTTTCTTGAGCTGCTCTTCTTCAACTTTCGAAATACCCGTTCGTTGCTTTCTCTCTCTCTTCTCCCTCCCTCTCTCTCTCTTCTCCCTCTCTCCCTTCTCTCTTCTGTCTCTCCCTTGCTTTCAATCAAACCTTTGTCCCTCGCTTTTTTTCCCCCAGAGGAACCAGGCAAAAAGAAAAGGGCCGCTCTCTCTTTCTCTCTCTCTTACTCTAACCCTACTCGCTCGTTCGTTTATCTTCTTTCCCTTCTTTTTTTTGTGTTTTTTTTTGTTGTGTCTTTTTTTTACTTTCACTCTGTTGCCGAGCGTCCCCCTCTCTTCCCCAACTTTCCCCCTCCTTCTCCCTCCCTCGCGTCCGCCGCCGCCGTCCCCCCCATCTCCACCATCAAAACAAACGCATCGTGCCTAAAAGAGAAGAAAAGAGGTCCCATTTGTGAAAAATCAAAAAAAAGGGGGCAGAAAAGGCCTCGAGCCTCACTCTCTCTCTCTCTCTCGCGCGCGCGCGCGCGCTCTCTCTCTCTCTCAATTATTATTCTCCTTCTCTCTCTCGCTCTCTCTCCCTTCTTCTCGCTCTCTCTCCCTTCTTCTCTCTCTCCCCCTGCTCCCCTCTCTTTCTCTCCATCTCGCTCTTTCCTCCGCCCTCCGAGGCAGCTACAGACCTTTCTGCTGGAAGAGAAGAAGAAAGTTTCATTCGGTTCCTCTGAACCCCTCCCCGAATAACCTTTCTCTCAAGAGTCTAGTAGGACGTCTCTGGATGCGTGAAAGCTTTAGATGACTGCAATTGGAACGGGCCCGAGCAGGTTCCAGGACCCAACGGACGGGACGGCGCACGAGGTGATGGACCCGCCGCTGATCTGGCACTGCGTGACGGTGTTTCCGTTTAAGTTGGGTATGTAGGCGACGTTGTTCGCGATGGAGATATCATACGCGCCGTTCAAGTTCCAGGTGACACCGGCGGGGACGGCGCACGAGGTGATGGTCCCGCCGCTGATCTGGCACTGCGTGACGGTATCTCCGTTGTTGTTGACGATGTAGGCGACGTCGTTCGCGATGGCGATTCCGCTTGGACGGTTCAAGTTCCAGGACCCAACGGAGGGGACGGCGCACGAGGTGATGGACCCGCCGCTGATCTGGCACTGCGTGACCTTGTTTGCGTAAGTTCCGCCAGAGTTGGTGATGTAGGCGACGTTGTTCACGACGGCAATTGCGATTGGACTGCTCAAGTTCCAGGTGACGCCGTTGGGGATGGCGCACGACGTGATGGACCCGCCGCTGATCTGGCACTGCGTAACGGTGTTGCCGCCGATGTTGACGATGTAGGCGACGTTGTTCGCGAGGGCGATTCCGGCTGGGAGGTTCAAGTTCCAGGCGACGCCGGTGGGGACGGCGCACGAGGTGATGGACCCGCCGCTGATCGCGCACTGCGTGACGGAGTTTCCGTTGGAATTGGTGATGTACGCGACGTTGTTCGCGACGGCGATTCCGTATGCACCGCCGAAGTTCCAGGTGACGCCGGTGGGGACGGCGCACGAGGTGATGGACCCGCCACCACTGATCGCGCACTGTGTGACGGTGTTATCGCCCTGATTCACCACGAAGGCGGTCTTCGTGACAGGTGGAGGGCCGGGGGGCGGCGGCGGCGAGGGCCCAGGCGGGCTGCCGGGCACCAAAACGTTCCCAATGATGGTGGTCAGCGGGAGCCCCGTGATCGGATCCACCGGCAGCGAAGAGAGCGGCGCAGCCGTGGCGGCAAACTTGCTGTTTTGAGGAGGGAAATCGAATCGGGGTCGAAGAGAGGCAAAAAAACGTGTGAGTTTTTTTTCAGAGTTTCGCGTCGACCTCTCCCGACCAAAAAAAAAACTCACCCAGCAGAGATCCCAAGCCCGGGAGCAGCTTTGAGCTTGCGTCGTCCCGCGCTGATCGCAGGGAGCGGCGCGCATCCCACTTGGAGCTTGGTGATCGCGTAGCCGTTGCCGTTTGGGAGCAGGATCACGGCCTTGCCACCGGCGCTTCCGCAGGTGTAGGTCGTGGGTTTCTGTTTTTAGTGTTGGCGTTGTTATTATTTGAAAGTCGAAAAGTGTTTGCGTTTGTGTGAGCGAAAAGACAGAGAAAATGTAACTCTCTCTCTCTCTCTTTCCTTGATCTATCTTCACCCCCCGTCATATATTCACTCACCGCCGTCGCGTTCGCCTTGAGCTCGAAGATCAAACGCCCGACGAGCGCGCCGTCATACGCGTACGCGAGCTTGACCTGAGAGATGTACCCCGCGGTGGAGGTCGGCACGACGACGACGCTCGCCGCCGTCGAGCACAAGACGGTGCCGCCGCCTTGTTCGAGCCCGACGAGCTGCCCCGTCGCAGGGTCGACGAAGCATTTCAAGTCGGAGACCGCCGCCGGCGAGGCGCTGACGGAAGACGCGTAGGTCACCAGACCGGATTGCCCCAAGATCAAGGCCTTGGTCTCCTGCTTGTAGAGCGCCAGGCCCTGCGCGACGGCCTTGGTGGCGTTGAGCGGATTGGAGGAGTTGGCGACGGAGCCGACGGCCCGCCCGAGGGCGCCGGAGGTCGTGTTTTTGTTCGGCGGGAGCCACGAGCGGAGCTGCCAAGGGAAGCTCTTATTCCCTGCGGTCAGGGAGACGGGAGGCAGGCGGGTGAGGTCGGTGGCCTGAAGATGGTTTTACGAAAGGGGGAGGGTGGGGGTAGAGGGAGAATGGTTTCAGTTTTCTTGAAGACACGAGCGCAAGGACGAGAAGAGAGAGAGAGAGAGATGAAACTTGACATAGCCGAGGGACAGAAGAGCCCTCTCACCCCTTCTCTCCCTCTGCCCGCTGCGGCGGACGAGCGCCGCGCGCATGGTCTTCTCCCTCCTCTTTTTTTTCTTCTCTCAGCCATTGCGAAACGCCCCAACTTGGATGCCGCTCGAGAGTTTCCTCGCTGCTCCTGTCCCTTGAAATCTCCCCAGGTCCGGCAACTCGACAATTTCCATCGCCCAATTCAAAGGAAATAACACTCGATGCGGCGAGCTGTCGGTGCGGTCGCGGCGAAAAGAGGACAAAGGAGGACGCATTGTTTCGGGATTCAATTTTTGGGCCAGCACGCAGAAACCAACGCGCTCTCAGCTCCCCGCCACAGGCTTGCTGTCCTCTCAAAACTTCGTCAGGCGCAGTGAATGATACGTGTCTCAGCACAGCAAGCAAGAGCCGAGAGCGATAACTCCGCCCTCTTCCTCCCGAGCCGAGGAAGAGACGTCGAGACTTTGGGCGACGCGACATCGGATTGAACGATTTCTTCGTCGTCGAGATTTCAAACGGACGAAAAAGAAAACGCTCACCTGCGCTCTCGTCGCAGAGCAGAGCAGGATGAGTCCCGCCAGCAGCGGGAGCACCACCGCTCTGGATCGCATGGCATAGGGTTTGAAGAAAGGCTCAAAGGGTGGAGAGAGGAGAACAGACAAAGAGGACGAAGAAAGTGTGGCGACAGTGCAGCTAACTGTCCAACCTTCTCGTTCGAAACAGTCTTCTTGCTTCTCTTTATCTGCGGCCTTTACTCTTCCCTCGTCCTCTTTCCTCGGCCAATCTCGGCGACGACCTAGCGTCCTCCCGAAACTCTACCCCCGAGATGGAGGAAAAGACAAAGAGGACGACGAAAGTGTGGCGGAGGTGCAGCCAACTGTTCACTCTTCTCTTTCGAAACCTTCTCTTTTTCTGCGGCCTTGCCTCTTCCCTCTTCCCCTTTCCTCGGCTAACCTCGGCGACTACCTAGCCTCCTCCCGCCACTCTACGCCGGCGCCCTGGCCTAAACCCTCAAATGCTCCAGCGTCTGAGGTTGTTTGAGGACGAGCTTGGCTTGAGCCGCCGGAAGGGCAGACTTACCTCGAGGCCGTCGTCGCTCAGAAAGGGTCGTTGCTCGGAGCAAGGGTTGCTCAGAGAGTGGGCCTCGCCGCTTTGAGGTTTCTTTCTCCTTCTCCTTTTTATTCTCCCTTGTGTGTCACGGGGAAAGGGACCGCCGCCTCTTGCTTTGTTCTTTGCCTTAAAAATAAGAAATGAAAGAAACATAAAAAAAATGCTCTTCTTCTCTTTCTGCCAACCCTGGAATTTTGTTTTTTTTCTCATAAATGCTGACATGAGCATGATCAAGAGTTACGTCTTCCAGTTTTTTCTTCGATTTCAAAACTTGCGATGCGATCTGACACCTTCTCCTGCTACAAGAATATACGCAACACCATGAATAAAATAAACAAGAACAAGAACAAGACAGGAAAGAGGAAGAAAAGGAACGAAAAAACATTTCTCCTCTCTCTCTCCATCTCCTCTCTCTCTTCTCTCTCACGCCCCGCCGCCGCCGTCGGGCGAATAGGCAGGGCTCGTGGGGCTGTAGGCAGGACTCGTGGGACTGTAGGCGGGAGAGGTCGGGCTGTATGCCGGCGACGTCGGGCTGTAGGCGGGAGAGGTCGGGCTGTAGGCCGGCGACGTCGGAGAGTAGGCGGGACTCGTCGGCGAGTACTGCGCCGAGACGGCCCCTCCTCCTCCTCCGGCTGCGCCGCCGCGCAGCTGCTGCTGCCCCGGAGCGTAGGCCGGCGACGTCGGAGAGTATGCCGGCGACGTCGGGGAGTAGGCCGGCGACGTCGGAGAGTAGGCTGGAGACGTGGGCGAGTAGGCTGGAGACGTGGGCGAGTAGGCGGGAGAGGTCGGGGAATACTGCACGGAGGCGCCTCCGGCCGCTCCGCCGCCGGCGCCGGTCGGGGCGTAGCTCGGCGACGTCGGAGAGTACGCGGGACTCGTCGGCGACCTGATCGATTTTGTTCAGATCGATTTTGCGCGTGGAGTTTTGAAGGGAAGAGATCCGTGAGAGTCGATCGCACGAGGAGGAGGCAGAGAGAGAGAGAGAGAAAAGGGGAGGGCGAGGACGAGGGAGGAAGGAGAGCGCGCGAGAGAGAAAGAATAGAAACATTTTGTCGCCGTCGCTGCCGTCGACAACGACGACGAAAAAAGACGCGGAGCAACGTCCACGTTCTCCTCTCGCTCAAGACCCCCAAAACAAAAAAAAGAAAACAGAACGAAACACGCACCACGCAGGACTTGTCGCCTGGTACATCGGAGAGGCCCCCGCCCTCCCTCCCCCGGCCCCTCCGCCCCCTGCCTGATACGCCGGCGACGCTCCGTATGCGGGAGACGCCGCGGGGGAAAAACCGGCCGCCGCGGCGGGCGAGAAGCCCGCCACGCCGCCGGCCCCGACCATCGGGGACCACACCCCCGGCGACCGGAACACGCTCGGGCTGGTGTGGCTGGGCGTCATCCCCGGGGTCATCCTCCCCGGGGTCGCGCCGCCGGCTCCGCCCCCCGCGCCGCCGCCCTCGCCGCCGTAAAACCCGCCGGCGCCGTACTCCCCGCCAGCCCCGCCCTCGCCGCCCCCCAGCAGCCCGACCTCGACCGCGTCCGCCAGCCTCGCCTCGTCCAGCATCAGCGAGAACGCGCCCGTGCCGATCGGCGCCAGCGCGCCCAGCATCACCGCCTCGGACACGCCCGTCATCCCGTCGCGCTCGGCGAAGACCGCGGCGCGGAACAGGATGTCGACCGTCTCCTCGAACGACGCCTGCGCGAGCGGCCCGGCCTCGGACCGGTTGATGCCGTGGCGGGTGATGGCCATGAAGTGGCCGCGGGAGGTCATGGAGTCGACGAGCATGGCCAGGTGGCGGTAGTTGACGTAGGAGCCTGGGATTGTTGAATGGGAGGTTTGGTGGTGGTGGCGGTGGTGGTGGTGGTCGATAAATTCGAGGAAAGAAGAAGGAAAGAGAGTGAGTTTTTTTCTCTCTCCCGTCGTCGTCATCGTCGAGACCCGGAAAAAGGGGAAAGGCGATTCCTTCTTCTTCTTCTTCAGCTTCGAACGAAACGAGAGGCTGAAGAAGACGAAATCGCCGACGCCGCGGAAGGGCGAAAAGTAGAAGAAGCACCGAAGCCAAGGAAGCAAGCAGGGAAGCAAGCAAGTGAAAAAAGAAGCTCGAAAAAGCTCAAAAAAAAACATCGCACCGTCAAACTCGATGACCCCGCGCACTTCCTTGAGCAGCGCCCCGCGCCCGGCCTCGATGCCCAGCACGTCAATCACCTCGACCAGGTGGTTGCTGATCGTGCGCGTCGCGTCCACATCCGGGTGGCAGAGCACCTCGAGCAGGTTGACCCCCTCGGTGTCGAGCATCCACTCCGACTCCTTGGCGTAGCCGCCCTGCGCCGCCGCGTCGGGCACGAGGCGCTCGGTCTCGCGGATGAAGACCTTTTTGATGTCGGCCACGCCCTGGAGCGCGACCTGGGAGAGCAGCGTGCCCTCGATCTTCTTGAGAAAGGCTGTTTAGATTTTTTTTTCGGGGAGGGGGGGGGGGCGGTGGAGAACGGAAGAGGATTTCGTTTTGGTGAGCGTGCGTCGCAGCGCCTGACCTAGCCCTCCCTCGCTCTCGCTGCTCTCTTCGCTCGCCCTCTCAACCTCCAACCTCTCCACCACCAACTCCACCAACCAACTCCCGCTCCCAACTCCACCAACCGAAACTCACCGTCGTCGTGTTCGCTCACGCCCGCGGCGAACCCGTCCTTGTCGATGGCACCCTCGTCGCTCAGGATCCGGATCCGCAGCACCAGCTTGTCGGCGTTGTCGTCGTTGAAGATGCACGACAGCTCGTCCTCAAACTCGGCGTTGATGCGCTCGGCGACGTCCGCCATCGACAGCTTCTTGTCGACCATCATCTCGCGGTTGAGCTCGATGCGCAGCAGCCAGGGCGACATGCGACGGACGTCGAGCTCCTCGTCGGGCATCTCGAAGTAGGCGGCCACGAACTCGCGGTCCTCGTCGATGACGGTGGTCGACGGGTCCGGGTCGTAGTGCACCTCGGCGGCCGCGGCGACGCGCCGCAGCGTCGTGTGCTCGAGCGCGCACTGCACGGCCTTGGCCGCCTCGCGGTCCCTCGCGGCGTCTCCGGCCAAATAGACAGACAGCGACGGCGTCTTGATCGACTTGGAGACGTTGATGATCTCGGTGAGGCGCGGCACGCCCAGCGTGACGTTCTTCGCGGAGACGCCGGCAAAGTGGAACGTGTTGAGCGTCATCTGCGTCGTCGGCTCGCCGATCGACTGCGCGGCGACGGTGCCGACAACCTCCCCCGGGTGCGCCACGGCGGCGAAGAAGCGCGCCTCGACCTCGCCCACGAGCCACTCGAACGCGTCCGGGGACAGGCGGTGCTCGCGCAGAACGCGCTTGGCAGCGAGCGTCGACCGCAGCAGGCAGCACGTGAGGAGCGTCGCGTTGCGCTGCGCCTCGGCCGAGAGCGCGTCGTCGCCGTCGACGACTTTCAGCCTGGTCTCGCAGAGGTCCCTGACGCGCTTGACGACGTCGAGCGGGTCGAGTGCGGACGACGACGAGGCCGCCGAGGCCCTGCTGCCGTCGCCAGCCGAGGCGCCCGAGGCGGAGCCGCCGCCGCCTCCCGCGCCGCAGCCAAAGGCCTGCTGGGCGTTCCAGATCAGGCGCTTGAGGTTTATGGGGAGGACGACGGACGCGTCGCCGCTTCGGAGGACCTCCTGTGAGGGGTTTGAGAAGCAAAGGGGGGTGAGAAGAGAGGGGGGGGGAGGAAGGGAGAGAGAACAGAGGTGAGTTCGCGTTATCATTTTCTTCGTTTTTTTTGTTTTTCTCGCAGCCTCGACCTTTTCCTCCTCGAGACCCAAAAAAACAAAAACAAAGAAAACCAACTTCCTTCCCCTTGCTTACCGTCCGCAGCACCGCCAGGTCGTCGCAGAGCTGCACGTACTCCGCGTCCAGCGCCCTGCGAGCAGCCACACTCGCCCTCAGCGCCTCGAGCGTGCTCGCGGGAAGCCACGCGGGCGCCCACGCAGGGTCGTCGAGCTCAAACTTGAACGCCGAGCGAAACGCGCCCTCGCGCATCCGCAGCACGTCCAAACTCGTCCCCTCGACGCGGGACCCGTCCATCCCGTCCTCGCCGTACAAAAACTGGACCACAGCCCCGCCGGCGTCGCGCACGGTACCGTCGTAGCGGATCGAGTAGTCCTCCATCGCCTTGACGAGCCTGCGCTGGATGTACCCCGTCGACGACGTCTTGACAGCCGTGTCGATGAGCCCCTCGCGGCCTCCCATCGCGTGGAAAAAGAGCTCCTGTGGCGTTAATCCGGAAAGGTACGAGTTGGAGACGAAGCCTCGGGACTCCGGGCCCAGGTCGTCCTTGGTGAAGTGCGGCAGGGTGCGGCCTGCGAACCCAAAGGGGATGCGCTTTCCCTCGACGTTTTGTTGGCCTGTTGGTTTTTATTTTATATAGTGTGTGAGTGTTTTCTCGACCTCGAAAATAAAAACTTCAAAAAAAACGTCGAAAAATAACTTCCTCCTTACCGACACAGGCAATCATCTGCGAGATGTTGATGAACGAGCCCTTCGACCCGGCAGTCACCATTCTCACGACGTTGTTCGTGTCTTTGAGAGAGGCCTGCGCCTGTCGCCCCGCGTCGTCCCTCGCCTTGTTCAGGACCTGGTTGACTTGGTTCTCGAACGACTCCATCATCGACCGCCCCGGCTGCGCCTCGAGCTCGCGGGCCTGCAGCTTCTGCGTCAGTCTCTTGACCTCGGCCTCGGCGCCCTCGATCGTGCGGGAGATGATGGCCATGGTGCGCGCGTCGGCGACGGTGTCCCCGATGCCGATCGAGAAGCCGTGCTGGAGCAGCCAGTAGTTGGTGATGTACTGATGTGGAAAAAGAGTTCGGGAGGAGTTTTTTTTTTTGAAGAATTGTGAGTGGCGAGTTTTTTTCTTCTTTTTTTCGAGTTTCTTTTTCGACCCCCTTCTCTCTCCACTCCCCTTCCCCCAGCCTCTCTCTCTCTCTCCCTCCCTCTCTCCCCCCCTCTCCCCTTCTCCTCACTCACCTGGCACTGGCTCAGGAAAGCCCTCGCGGCCTCGGGCCCCTCGTCGGCCCAGATCACGTGCACCAGCGACCCGGCGCTTGCTCCCAGCGTCTTCTTGCACAGTGTGCCCGTCAGCAGCTGCCCTCCCTGGATCAGCACCTGCGAGTCCGTGGGGCTCATGTCCGCGGGCTCGCCGTCGCGGTACCACGACGTCGTCCGCCGGCAGTTGACTCCAGGAGGCAAGAACGCGCTGATAAACTGCTTGCCCGTCCAGCGAGGCCTCGGCTTGAGCAGCGCCGGCATCGGCACGCGGCCGTCCCAGTCCTCGAGCCACATCATCATGTTGAACGCGACGTCCTTCTCGATGAACGAGTCGCGCGCGGTCATGAGGCGGCATCCGAGGAGGGTGTCCTGTGTTTTTTGGTTTGGTTATGGTTGGTGGTGGAGCGAAAAGGAAAGGGAAAAAAAAGGTGAGTTTTTTCCCTCCTCTTTTAAACGCCGGAGCGCGGCAACAGCCAAGAGCCAGCTCTCCTCTCTCTCCCTCTCTCCCTCTCTCCCCCTCTCTCCAACTCTTCTCTCACCTGCACGATCCCGATCACGGGCTTGTTCGCCTGCGGCGACACGATGTTCCTCGGCACCGCCATGATCGCCATCGCCTCGGCCCTCGCCTCCAGCGTCTGCGGCACGTGCATGTTCATCTCGTCGCCGTCAAAGTCGGCGTTGTAAGGGCTCGTCACGCTCAGGTTGAGCCGGAAGGTCGAGTGCGGCAGGATGCGCACGCGGTGGCCCATCATCGACATCTTGTGGAGCGAGGGCTGGCGGTTGAAGAGGACGATGTCGCCGTTCTGGAGGTGCCGCTCGACGCGGAAGCCGTACTCGAGGTGGCGGTCGGCATCGCGGCGCACAAAGCGGAGGTCGAGGCGCTGGCCGTCCTCGCGGACGATGAACCTAATAAGGAGGAGGGGTTGAATGGGCAAGGATTATCAAGTGTTAGCGATAAGCTATTCGTGGGAGAGGAAAGGAAGAAGACAAGAGGGAGAAGAGGGAAGAGGGAAGGAACGAAGGAGGGAAGAAAGAAAGTGAAAAAATAAGCACTCAAAAAACAAAAAAAATCCTCCTCTTACTTGGCTCCCGTCTGCCCCGGCGGCGGGTGCGGGCCGTTGGCCACCAGTACCGCGAGCCTCCCGATGTTGTGCGGCGTCACCGCCTCGGGGACCGTCAGCGTCAGCGCGATCGACCACGGCACGCCGAGCTCGTCGAGGGCCAGGTTGGGGTCGCCCGAGATGACCGTGCGCGCGGAGAAGTCGACGCGCTTGCCCATCAGGTTACCACGGACGCGGCCTGGGCAGGTGATAGTTGTTTTGTAGAAGTCAGAGGAAAGAGAGAGGAGCGGAGAGAAGGAGGAGAGAGGAGCGGAAAGAAGGAGTGAGTTGTTTTCGTCCGTTCGGACCTCTCTCGCAGCGATTCTTCTTCTTGTTCTCAAAAAAAAAAAACGCACCTTCCTTCCCCTTGAGCCGCTGCGAGATCGACTTGATGGGCCTCCCCGACCGCTGCGCCGCGACGGGGTGCCCCGGCCGCGTGTTGTCGATGTAGGTCGTGACGTGGAACTGCAGCAGCGCCACAAACTCCCTCAGGACGTGGGCCGGAGCCCCCGCGACCTCCTGCCGCGCGAGCCGGTTGTTCGCCTTGACGATCTCGGCCAGCTTGTAGGTGAGGTCGTCCTCGGAGCGGGACCCGGCGTCGACGGCGACTGAGGGGCGGACGGGCGGCGGCGGGACCGGCAGCGCCGTCAGCAGCATCCAGTCGGGCCTCGACAGCGAGGGGTCGAAGCCCAGCGCGCGGCAGTCGGCGTCGGAGATGCGGCGCAGGATCTCGTGCGCCCTCTCGGCGCTCAGCTCCTGCCTGCGGTCGACGTCCGGCGGCAGGCCCGCCGCGGCGTCGTCGTCCATGCCGTCGGCGTTGGGCCTGAGCTTGGGGAATTCGGCCCAAACGCGCGGCCCGTCGATGCGGTAGGTCGGCTGCGGCGACCCCGTCGCGTCGTCGGCGCGCTTGGAGCCACATGCCGCGGAAAACGCGCGCAGCCGCGCGGCCGGGCTCGCGTGCGCGTTGCACTGCTTGAACTTGGGGTCGTCCCTCGCGATCAGGATCCCGGACGTGTGGTACGACACGCACCGTAGCACCTTGACGACGGTGCTCATGAACCCGATGTGGTAGACGGGCTTGGCGAGCTCGACGTGGCCAAAGTAGCCGGGCGAGTCAGCGACGCCGCAGCCGTCGGTCGTGCACTTGAGCGCGCGGTCGACGGTGCCGAGCCTGGGGTCGGCGAGGCCGCCGAGGCGCGGGCGGCCGTTTTCGTAGGCCTGGCCCGAGTCGATCTTGGCGACGGAGTAGCGGCGCTGGGGGGCGGTTTCGGTTGGGAGGTTTTGGTGGTGGTGGTCATGCGTGAGAGAAGGGAAAAAAGCGAGAAGAGGTCAAAGGAGAGCACGAGAGGGGGCGGCGGATCGTCGCTGTCGCCGTCGCAGCTGCCCTCTCTGCCGTCGCCACCTCCTTGTAATGGCGTGCTCTATAAAGCAGCGAGCCACACGGAGGTGCGCGAATGCGTGTACAAGACTCTCGCCAAAGCGCCTTTCGCGAGCTCTCAGAAGGGCAGCAGCGCCCCCCGGCAGAGCCAAGCGCGTTGGCAGACGGCGATGGAATCAGAGCGGAAAGAAAGCAGGCAAGCGGGCGTCGGCGTCACCAGATGAATGCACTCGTTAAGCCTCGTGTGGAGGACAGCACGGGCGATTCTTTTCGCGCATCCAGGAGCTCATCGATCGCCAGAGGCTGCACCAGCGACTCGGAACAGTCGAAGCAAAGCGCAACCACAAGGGCGGCGCAAAGCAAGGCACTGCGGCATGGAAAAAAAACGGCGACGGCCAGCACTGTTCTCACTCGCCGGGAGAGAAACGCCCCGATCGCCGCCTTTTTCCTCTTCGTCGCGGCTTTGCTCACCACAAAGTCAGGGTCCAGGATGCCAAACTGGATCGCCTTGACGCGCTTGACGGGCGCCGACGAGTACGGGAAGCGGTCCAGCGTCGCCATCGAAAGAAGAGGTCCGGTTTGCCGTCGACTCTCTCTTTTCGGTGCTTCCCTGGCTGCTCTCTTGCTCTCTCTGCTCTTGCGGCGCTGTCAGGCGCCACGCAAGGGTTCTCGCACGTGCGCGCGCGCGTGCATGCGCAGGGCCCGCGCTGCCGCAGAGAGGAGGAGGAGGGACGGGCACGAGAGAGCGAGATGCCTTGTTTTTTTTCTCTTCTTCTGTAGCCTTTCGCTTTCCCTCTCCTCTCGGCGTTGGGCGGCGGAAGTGAATCGGGGTTGCTCTCCAGCATCGCCATCGGCACCGACGACGCCACACACACAAAAAACTTCAGCTGTGAAGAAGCACGAGGGGTCCGCCTTTTCCAGCTGGCCGCGACGCTGCAAACGAGCTCTTCGTGTTCCTTTCTCCTCGCAGGAGCCTCTCCTGGATAGGCTCCCCGCGCTCCCGAAGAGAGACGGTAGGAGCGAGAGCATATTCGTCGAGAAATTCGCAAGGAAGAGACGTCCTTCGATTGTTTTTTTTCCTGCTCTGTCGCCGATCCCTTCTTCTTTCTTTGCTCGACCTCCTTCGTCGAGCCGAGGAGAACACGCGCCCCTGCTCTGCCTTTTGACCGCTCTATCTCTCCCCGATCCCCGACGGCAGCACAATGGTCGTCCCCGAGCGCATGACCCAGCGCCAGGAGGTCCGCACCGCGCTCGCGGCGCAGTTCTGGGAGCTCCCCGTCTCGAGCGCGCGGTCGCTGGGCGACGGCGCCGCAGGGGCGCTGCCCTGCGAGCCGGCCCCGCTCGCGGCGCTGGCCCCGCAGGGGGCCGTGAGGGCGCAGCAGCTGCTAGCGATACAGGCCGGCGTGGGGCCGCTCACCCCTGGTTACGACGGGTCGAACGGAGGAGTGGTGAGAGTTTCCTTCCTTTTTCTTTCTTCGAGTTTTCTCTTTGTCTCTCGTTTCCTCTTCTCAAAAACACCCTCTTCCTCTTTCCGTTCCCCCCCGACTCTTTCCCTCCAAAATCAACTATATTTTCCTCCAGTTCGTCGACCGCACTCTGGGATGCGTCGGAGGGCGCCGCTGGTGGGCCGCAGTGCTGGGCCGGGCCCGGATCCAGAGGCTCTGGGCCACGCACGCGAGGGGCGTGCCCTTGGTGAGAAGGGAAAGAAAGAGGAGGTTTTCTTTTTCGTTTTCCTTCCCCTCTTCTCTTTCTTTTTCTTCTCTCCCCTCATTCTCGTTCACGCCCCCGCTCTGCTTCCCTCCTTCTCTCGTTCTCTCATTATCTCTCTCTCGCCCAATCAAACCCTCCTCCTCTCCTTTTTCAGTCCGAGGCCCTCCAGGACCTCTCTGCCTACTCCCTGGCCCTCCGAGCCCGCATCCGCCTCGGCAACCGCAGCAGCAGCAGCAGCTCCAGCAGGAGCACCTATTCCTCCAACTCTGCCGCAGCCGGGGGCGCCTTTGGGGGCTCGGGAACCTCGGGTCCGGCCCTCAACATCATGCTCGAGGCCCCGGACGCGCGCTCCCTCCGCGGGCTCAAGGCGGTCAGCAAGAGGCGCAGCAGCGGCGGTGGAACGGGCGGCGCCGAAGAGGGGCCGCGGGGCGAAAGCGGCCGGGGGCGACAGCAGAGCCGCAGGCTCCTCCCCGCCCCGACCTCTCTCCCTCCTGCGCAGGACCTGGCCCCTCGCGGCCGGGTCTGGCTCACGGCCCCCCTGCCCGCCGGCCACGACGCGCGCCTCTCGGTCGCCAAGGGCTGCCCGTTCGTCGACGGCGCCGCGAGCTACGAGGTCGTCCCGCTGGCCGTCGCCGCCGACGTCGCGTCCCGCCCCAGGGCGGACGGGATCCAGTACCGCGTGGGGCTCCACCAGGTCTGGGCCTCTGCCGAAGACGACGGTGCGGAGGAGGGCGACGACGACGGGAAGGGGAGGATGCTGCGCGGGTTTGGCCGCCGCCGCTCTTCCTCCTCCCGCCCCTCCGCGCTGCTGCCCCCGACGACGCACCTGCAGGGGGCCGTCGCCGTCGAGGGGGAGGCCACCCTGTGGCGCGCCCCTCCGCCGAGGAGGAGAGGGTGGAGGGCTAAGAACGCGGCTGCTGCGGCTGCTGCTGCGGCGGCAGAGGCCGCCGCGGCTGCTGTGGAGGCGGCAGTCGCTGCTGACGCTGCAGCAGCTGATACGAGTGTTGCCGGAGCGGGAGCAGAAAAAGGCAAGGAAGAGGAGAAAGCGGCGACGGCAGCAGCAGAGGAAAAGAGAGACGAAAACTCTTCCCCCTCGTCTTCTTCTTCTCCTCCTTCTTCTTCTTCTGCTCCTCTCCTCTCCCTGTCTTCGCTCTCCGCCAAGAAGAGCACTTTCATTCGCGCGACGGCGGCGACGAGCAGGGACGACGAGGAAGACGACGAAGATGATGACGACGACGCCGACGAAGCCGACTCGAGGGCAGCCGCTGTCGCGGTTTCTTCCTCCTCCGCCTCCTCCTCGGACGCAACCTCTCCTTCGATCTGGCCGCGCTACGCGCCCTTTGGCAGCCCGCCGCGCCTGAGGCAACCCCCCCTGCCAGGGGGTCGCCTCGAGGCGGCCGAGAGGAGGCAGCGCAGGCAGCTCAAGGCCAGCGGGGTCGCCGTCGCCGCCTCTGCCTCGAGCGACGACGACGGCGAAGGCGACGATGGGAAGGAGGGAAACAGCTGCTCCTCCGGAAGCGACGACCCGCTCGCCTCCCTCGTCGGCGCGGACTTTGTGATCGATCTGGGCGCCGACGGGAGCGCTCCCGTCGCCTCCTCGCCGTCGAAGAGAAAGAAGCAGAAGGAGGCCGCCGCCGCGACGAGGGCGACACCTCCGACGATCCCCTTTTCCGCCGCCGACGTCGAGGCGAGGGTCCGCTCCGCCGCCTCGGCCGCGACGGCCGCCCGCTCGCTCACGGGACGCCTCCGCAGGGCGATGAGGGCCGCGGCCGCGGCTCGCGTCCCCCCGCTGGACGACGATGGCGGCGGCGCCCGAACGACGCCCTACGCGCCCGGGGTGGGCCAGCCCGGCGCGAGGCTCTTTGGCGCCGTCGGCTGTCTCGCGAGGATCCCGCTCCCGGGCGCGCTCTTCGCCGTCGGGAGGGGGGGAGGAGGAGCTGGGGGCCGGGCAAGAGCCAGTGCTGCCCCCGATTCTGCTTCCGCTCTCGCTTCCGCAGCAGCGGAAGAGGCGCAGAGGCGGCGCCGCCCCGCTTCCGGGAGGCCGCCGCTGTCGCCCTCGCAGCAGCAGCTCGACGCCGTCGGCGCTTGTGCCACCGCTTCTTCCGCTTCTCCTTCTTCTTCTCCCCGAGGAGGAGAAAGAGGAGCCACAACCTCCCTCTCGGCCCCTTCCCCTCCTCGCCGAGTCGCCGCCGCAGCAGCTTCTTTGCTTCGCGCCCCGGTCGCCACGGCCACGGCCGCGGCCGCGGCGGCCGCGGCGGCGCTCGACGGCGACGCCTGGACCCCGTACCTCAGGCACACCGCCCTGCGGGCATTTGGCTCCGTCGGCGCCGCGCTGCAGCTCGGTAGGTTCATCCGCCCCGTCTTAGATTACACGCACCTGTCCGCCCGGCTGGACCTGGGCCTGACGAGCGCCGGGACAGGCGAGAACGAGAACGGGGGCGCGATCGGAGGGATCGGCGGCTTCGCGAGCCACGGCGCCCTCTCCGGCCTCGTCGGCGGCCAAAACAGCTCGTCGTCGTCAGACCCTTCTTCCGCTCCTCCTCCTGCCCTGCTGCACGGAGGGAGGTCGCACCCTCTGCACGGGAGGGGAACGTGGCACGCCCTCTCCGTTTCGGCCGTCCAGCAGGTCGCGGGGCCCCTGCGGGTCAGGGCGGACGCGAGGTTTGCGCTGGAGGCCGTGCCGGCCGACGCCGGGTGCCTCGGCGGCGACGGCGTCGGCGGCGGGCTGCTGCTGCCGCCGCTCTCGCCGCTGAGGAGGCCCGCGACGCCCGTAAGGTACAACAGCAGGCCGAGTTCTTCCACGGGAGGCTATGGTGGGCGGCGAGGGGGCGGCGGCGTCTTCGGCTTCGGGTCCTCGAACGGCGGCGGAGGGGGAGGCAATAGTCCTGGATTCAACTGGCGCAGCCTCGGAGGGGGCGCCGCTGGCGCGCTGGCGTCGGCAGCCTCGACCGCGGCAGACGCGGCCAGGAGGATCCGCCCTGCGAGGCTCGAGACGGTTTTTGGAGCGGATTACGTGTTGCCTGGCACGGAAGGGACGCTGAGGCTCTGCGGGTGGTGGTCCCCGGCTCGCAGGGAGGCGATGTGCGAGCTGAGGTTGCTGTAAAAAAAACGGGAAACAATTCTTCAGAATCGAAAAAGAAGAAAAGAAAAGAACGGCTTCGACGAAAGAACACGATGCCGTGAATCGCATCTTTCCTTGAGCACGCTCTCTCTATCTGAACGTCGCCAGGGGCAGCCAGAGCGTCCCCGCGATGGCGCGTTCAGCAGAGGGCCTCAAAGATAGCGGCGTGTGCCGTGTGTGAGTTTCCGTCGTGAGAGAGGCGGAAAGAAAGCTGCCGAAACAGCCTGTCTAGCCGTCGAAGAAGAAGAAGCATTGAAACCCCGTCGCTTTCCATCTTCCTGTTCCGCTTTTTTGCGTTGCCTGTTTCCCATCGGCGAGCGACGAGAGCTATCGAAGAGACGTCATCAACTTGCAGGCTGCACTCTCCGGGCGTCGGACCCGTGCTCGTTGCGCTCACTCTCTCTCTCTTCCTTCAAAAAAACAAAAACAAAAACAAATCGCAACCCTTAACCCTTCATTCTTTTATTTTCAACCTCAACTTTTTACTCCACCAGCTGCTCCCGCCCCGACCCGCCCTACTCGTGCCCGCGCTGCAACGCCCGCTACTGCTCATCGGGGTGCTACCAGCGGCACTCGGAGCAGTGCACCGAGGCCTTTGCGAGGGAGCACATCGTTCAGGAGCTCCGAGGCATGACGGCGACGGATGGCGGCAACGGCGACGGGGGCGGGTTTGTCGCCGGCAGCAACGGCAACGGCAACGAAACCGCTCGGGGGGCGATGCTCCGGGTCCTCAAGAGGATTCGCGAGGCGGACGCCTCGGCGCCCCTGGATCCGGAGCAGGCGCTGGTGGCGTCTCTGCGGGGGAAGATGACGCTGGGCGATGATACTGAAGACGACGAAGAGGAAGGAGGGGGAGAGAGCTCCGGCGACGGCGACGGCGACGACGACGACGGCCTCGGCGACGACCTCGAAGGAGGCGACTTCGACGAAACCGCCCCTCTCCCCCTCGAGACCCTCGGCATCACTCTCTCAGCCGAAACCTCCCGCAGGCTCCGTGAGCTCGACAGGGAGCACGCCGGCTCTGCCGAAGGCCCCCCAGAAGAAGCCGTCTTTGCCGCGCTGAGCGAAGAGGAGCGTCTGGCTTTCTTCGAGGCCGTCGCGGCAACGGAGGAGGGGCCCGGGAGGAGGGAAGAGGCGGAGGGAGAGAGCGAACGAGAGGAGCCCTGGATCCCTTGGTGGCAAGCTTCCTCTGAATCTCTAAGCGGTTGCCTCCTTCACCTCCCGGCCCTTTCGAAAGACGGGACGGCGCTCGTCTCTGAGATTGGCGGCGATGATCTGGACGAAGATGACGACGACGACGACGACGACGACGCCGACGACGACAAAGAGGCTGCTCCCTCTTCCTCTCCCTCCGTTCCGCCTCCTCCCCCTCCGCCTCCTCGCTCGCCGCTGCCCCGCCTGGCGTCGCTGCTCCCGACCCGAGCAAACGGGGTCCCGGCCCCGGGGGTCGAGGCCATGGTCGTCTGCGCCCTCTTCGGCTACTGCTGGGCGATGCGGGGGTGCCGCGGGGAGTGGAGGAGGAGGGGGGAGGGAGGGAAGGGAGGGGAAGAAGAGCGAGGGCGCAGCGACGACGACCCCGGCTGCGGCGCTGGCGCTGCTTCTTTTCTTCTCCGCCTCCCTGGTTCCTCCTCCTCTCTTCTCTCCGAGACCGCGCTTATCATCAGCGGGCTCTCGCAGCCCCCGCAGCCCGGGGTCCCTCCGCCGCCTCTGCGCGCCGCTCTCTCCGGGTGCGTGGAGCGAGCGGCCAACGACGTTGTCGGAGGAGGAGGGGGAAACTCGGCTTTGTCGTCTTTTTCGTCGTCATCGTCTTCTTCCCCGGCAGCGCGGCGCGCCTCGGCGATTGCTGGCATCGCCGACGTTCGGGCCATCCTTTCCGCCGGGCGGGTGGCGTGCGTGCTCGCGCTCGAGGACCTGCGGGGGCTGCTGCTTGAAGGTGCGACGGCGGCGAGCGCTCCTTCCGTTGCTCTGAAGAAGCGGGAGGAGGGAGGAGGAGAAGGAGAAGCGCGAGGGGCGCCGGCGTCGCCCTCGTCGTCTCCTGGCGGAAAGCTCGCGGCCCTGCGCGCCAAGAGGGCGGCTGCCGCTGCCGCGGAGCAGGCCCGGGATATGAGCCTGCCCGAGGAGAGGGTGCCGGCGGCTCTGGGAAGAACGAGAGCGGCCTCGCACGTGCCGTCGGTGGCGGCGACGGCGGCGGCGGCGACAAAGGGGCCCTCCTCCTCCTTCTCCTCCTCGACTGCTTCCGTGCTCAAGCTCGCCGCCAAGAGGGTCCTGTTCCTGACGTGTTGGTCCAATGAGGCCCCTTCCGAGATTCTCTCGGCGACGGCAGAGGCCGTGGGCGCCGCCCTGGAGGAGGCCGCGGCGACCGTGCCGCCGCCGCCAGAAACGGGGAGAGCGAAAGAAGATGGACAAGGAGGGAGAAAGAGCGCGCTCGAAGTCCTGTCTTCGGTTTCCTCTTCGGCCCCAAGAAATAACAGCAGCAGCAGCGCGCCTGGTTCTTCCCTGCTCATCGAGGAGCTCTGATTTGTGATTTCGCTTTCGCCTTTGGGGATATAAATCTGTACACTCAACGTCACACTTTTGCAAAGAAAACTACACAAACGAACTCGATCTCTTCATGTTCTTTCCCATCCTTCGCTTCCTATCTACCTCGCCTGCTCTGCTCCCCCGCCGCCGAGCCCCTCCGGGTCCCTCTCCGCCGCCACCAGCGCCTCCGCGGGCAGGGCCCCGATTGCGGCCTCGACCGCGGCGGAGAGGGCCGCGGCGTCCTTGGACTCGAGCAGGAGGCAGACCGTCGCGCCGTCGCCGCCCTTGCCGCCGCGCGGCGTGGCAGTGTCGGCCTCTTCACTCGTCCTTCGCCTTCCTTGCCCTCTTCTCCCCCAGCCGTCGTCGCACGAGGCCGCCGCCAGGGGGTAAGACCCGACGCTTACGATCGCTCCCCCGGCTGCGGAGGCAGCGGCCATCGCTGGAGCGGCGGCGGTCTCGTCGTCGAGCAGGAGCCGGAGGGCGGCAGCGTGGAAAGGTGAGAGTTTTTTGGCTCTGTCGTTGCCGAGTTTTTTGGCTCCGTCGTCGCCGTTGGCGGCTGGTGCTGCTGCTGCTGTTTCTTCGCCGCCAGAGCTCTTCTTTCCCCCCCCTCCTCCCCCTCCTCCTCCTGCGGCAGGCAGCGTGCCCAAATGAGCCTCCAGGGCTGGCCATTTCCTCCTGAGCAGGTGGGGGACGCCGGGCAGGATGTAGACCGTGGCGTTGGTCGCGGCGCACGCCACCGCGAGGAGAGGAAAGGGGGAGCGCCTCTTCGTTTCGCCGCCGCCGCCGCCGCCGTCGTCGTCGTCGCTCTGGAAAGCGTCCAGCGCCGTCAGACCCCTCGCCGGCGCGTCCGCCATCTTCAGGTGCGCGGGCCGCAGCCGCTCCCCAAAGTGCGAGCGCAGCCTCTCTGCCAGGTCGGGGTCCCGCACGAGGGGCACCCGCAGCGCCTCGGCGACGCCCGCGGCGGTCACGTCGTCGTCCGTGGGGCCCACGCCCCCGGCCACGAGCACCACCGGGTGCGCGCGGGCCGCGGCGGCGACCTCGGACGCGATCGCCGCGGCGTCGTCGGGCACCACCGACAGCCTGCGCGGGAGCCAGCCCGCCTCGCGGAGCCTGCGGCAGAGCCAGAGGCCGTTGGCGTCGGCGACGCGGCCGGAGAGGAGCTCGTCGCCGACCAGCACAATGGCGGCGGAGGGGGCGAGCAGGGAGGGGCTGGAGCGGAGGGCGAGAGGGGGACTGGTGGGGAGTCGGGGCCGTCGCTCCTGTTTTGCTTCCTCCGCTTTTGCTTCCCCCGCCTCCTCTTCCCCTTCCTCTGCCTCCTTCTTCCCGCCTCCTCCGCTGCTTCCGCCGCCCTTCCTCTCTCTCCCTGCCCTCTCCGTCCTCCCATCGGAGAGCTCCCTCGCCGGGGCGTAGGACCCGTCGGGCCTCCTCAGCGCCGGGTTGGGGCTCGTCGACGGCGCGGCGCCGACGCTCGTGAACCCGCGGTCGTAGAGCGAGCAGTAGGGGGCCCCGACGGTATCCAGGAAGCCCCACACGTCACCGTAGCCCCACTCCAGCACGGGGTTGACCCTGAGAAAGGGCGGCCACCCGGGCGAAGAGGCGCACAGGGCGTCCTGCCCCCCGGCGTTCGGGTCCCCGCGCCTCGTGCCCAGCACGACGGCCGCGACGCCCGTCCGAGCGAGGTAGGCAGAGAGCGCCGAGAGGAGATCCTCGTAGCCGCTGCCGGTGGCGGCGGGGCTGGTGATCCTCTCGAGCCGCAGGCGGTGCTCTCGGTCTGCCTGGCAGACGAACTGGGAGATCTCGGGGAAGTCGTCGTCGCGCTCAAAGGTGAAGGAGCGGACGCCGTCGAGGTCGCCCTCGTCTTCCTCTTCCTTCTCCTCCTCTTCGTCAGCTTCGTCGCCGCTCCGCCTTCGCCTTCGCCTCCTCTCTACCGCGGCTCGGAGCAGGTGCAGGAGGACCGTCGAGTCCTTGCCGCCGTTGAAGGAGAGGGCGACGCGGGAGGGCCTGTTTTTTTTTGTGTGTGTGATTTTGATGAGGTCGAGGAGGTTCCGAATTCAGAGAAGAAGGGCGTAGACGGCCACCACTTTGTCGATGGTGGCCGACCGAAACTCTTCTTCTTCTTCTCTCTCCCTCCCTCCTTACCCGTAAAGGTCCAGCGTACGGTCGAGCAGGCTCACGGCAGACTCAACCTTCTCCGCGAGAAGGCCGCCGTCGACGGCGGCGAGCGAGCCGTCCTCGAGGCGCGCGAGGACGTCGGCCATGTTTTGCGTTTTTATTTTCTCCGGTCGATCAGAGAGTGTGGAGAAATCAGAAACCGTCGCCGGCGAATGAGAGAGAAAAAAAGCGAGACGCGGCGTTCTTCCCTTTGCCAGCTCCTTCCTCTTGTTTTCGTCCTCCGCGCCTTCGCTTCATTTGGCCCAGCATGCTGTGGGTCGACAAGGTGCGCCAAGAGATCTCTCCTGTCGCCGTAGCGGCGCTCTTCTTTAAGGAGAGAGTGAATGAGGGACGTCGTGGAGCCATCGACGCCCCCCATCGATGGCATCAAAAAACTCAATGCTCACGCCATCTTCTCCTCCTCTCTCCTCTCCTACCACCCCCCCCGTCTCAAACTCACTCAGTACCGCCCCACGCGCCTCGACAAGCTCGTCTTCCACTCGGATATCGGCGAGGCTCTGCAGAAACTGGTAACAGAGAGTGGTCTTGGAAGGAAGGGATAGAAAAAAGGAGAGAGCGACGTCGTGCCTTTGTTCGTCGTCGCGTTCGAAAAAAAAAAAAAAAAAACTCACTCCTTCGACCTCCTGCACAAACCTCTCTCCCCCCCTCTCTTTCTCTCTCTCCCCCCCTCTCTCTCAACTCCTCCAGGTCTCCGCCGGCGACTGCCCGCACACCCTCTTCTACGGGCCCCCCGGCGCCGGGAAGACGACGCTCCTCAAGGCCACCCTCCGCGAGCTCTTCGGCGCCTCGGCCGACCGCGTCAAGGTCGAGACGGCCCCCTGGAAGATCACGACCCCCTCGCGCTCGCTCGAGGTCGAGCTGACGACGGTCTCGTCCGCGGTGCACGTCGAGCTCACGCCCGCGGACGCCGGGACGCACGACCGCTACGTCGTGCAGGAGGTCATCAAGGAGATCGCGCGGGCCAGGCCGGTCGACGCGCGGGGCAACCGCAGCTTCAAGGTGCTCGTGCTGCACGAGGTCGACCGCCTGTCGCGCGACGCGCAGGCGGCGCTGCGGCGCACGATGGAGCAGCACTCGGGCGCGTGCCGGCTGCTGCTGGCGAGCTCGAGCCTGTCGCGGGTGATCGAGCCGCTGCGGTCGCGGTGCCTCTGCGTGCGCGTGCCCGCGCCGACGGAGGCGGACCTGGAGACGCTGCTCGCGCACGTCGCCAAGCGCGAGTCGCTGTCGCTGCCGGGGCCGCTGGCGCGGCGGGTCGTCGCCGCCTCGGGCCGGTCGGCCAGGCGCGCCCTGCTGGCGCTGGAGACGGCCCGCGTCGCGTGCTACCCTTTCACGGACGCGCAGGAGGTCGAGCTCCCGGACTGGGAGCTCTACGCCAGGGAGACGGCCGCGGAGGTGCTGCTCGAGCAGTCCCCGCGCGCGCTCTACGTTGCGCGCGGCAAGGTCTACGAGCTGCTGGTCAACTGCGTGCCCCCCGACCTGGTGCTGCGGACCCTGGCCCGCGAGATCAGGAACAGACTGCGCGAGGCCGCCGACAGGGCCGCGGAGAGGTCGCGCGCCGCCACGGCCGGGGGCTCCTCGGCGGGCATCGCCGCGCCGGGGCCCGCGACCGACGCGGCGCTCGACCCGCTCAAGGCCAAGGTCGCGAGGTCGTGCGCGCGGTTCGAGCACAGGATGGCGCAGGGGTCCAAGCCCGTCTTCCATATCGAGGCGTTCCTGGCGAGGTTCATGGTCGACTTCAAGGAGTGGCAGATGGCCGCGGAGAGGCAGAGCGTGAGGAGGTAGGAGAAGAAAGGAGAGGAGGAGGAGGAAAGAGACTGAGTTTTCGGAGAGAGAGAGGGTTAGCAAAAAATGAAATCAATCAAAAAAAGCAACAAAAAAAAATCAGAATCCATCTTGCTTGCTTGCTTTTCTTCGAAGCCTCCTCCTTTTTTCTTTCTTCCTCTTATCTCTGTCTCGTCTATTCATGCGCCAGCGCGCGGCCTCGGTGACGACAACGACGACGCACGCGAGCCTCCCGGACGTCTACCTGGTCGTCCACTTGTGAGTGTTTCAGAAAGAGAGAGAGAGAGAACGAAGCGAGCGATGCCGTCACCGCAGACGACGACGTTGAAGCCCGGCGTCTTCAATCGATGCCCCCCTTTCCCCTCGTGATCCCTCCTCTTCCTTGCCTCGATCTCTCGCGCGTTGGGTCCAATCTGAATCTTTCTCTGATTTCCACGCGTTATGAGGGGATGAGAGTTCATGAAAACACGGAACGACGAACTCGTGTTTTTTTTCGAAACGTCGATCAGCCGGGAAAACTCGAAAAACTTGCTCTCACCCGCTCCCTCTTTCAACTCTCCCTCTCTCTCCAACTCGTTTCAGCGCCTTCGACGGCGACCGGTCCCTCAGGCTCACGCCCGAGATCGCGGCAGCCACCTTGCGCTCCGCGACCAAGACCCTGCACGGCTCTTCGGGCGGAGCAGCTCTCCCCTTTGTCCTGCTCTCCGTCGACTCGGAGGCCTCGACCGCGACCGTCCGCGTCTCGAGGCGGCGCAAGGGAGGAGCGAGCGGCGGCAGTTACTCGAATTCTGTCGACCCCGTCGCGGCCCTCGTCGCGTCGCTCGCCTGCGTCACCCGCTCCCCGCAGCTGCTGGTGGTTTCCTCCGCGGACTCAGCCGCAGCAGCAGGGGTTGGCGCTGAGAAAACCCTCCCCCCGCAGCCGCTCGCGCTCACCGTCGTCAGGCGCTGCTCCTCCGTCGCGTCGCTCGCCTCGGACCCGCGCTCGTTCGACCCCTGCGCCGAGATCGACGAGTCCGCCTAGTCGTTCAGGGCTTCTGAAGTTTTCCAAGCAACACCATGGACTTCGCCCCTCAGTCGGTGAGGGACGCCTTTGCGCGACTGCGCTCGATGGCCTCTTCTTCTTCAAACGGCGCGCGCGGCGACGACGGCGAAGAAGCTTCCGTTCTCCTTCCTGGTTCCCTTTCCTCCTCTGCTACTGCTCTGGCTTCGTCGTCGTCGGCGGGAGGAGGAGGAGGCGCGCAGCTGCGAGTCGGAGGAGGAGTGTCGGGAGGACAACAGCAGCAGCAGCAGCAGCAGCAGCAGCAGCGACTCCCCGCCTCGAGTCAGGGCACCACCAACAATGCTGCACACGCTGGCACCAGGGGAACGCCGGCGAGGGGCGGGCTGCTGGCCTCGGCGTTCCCCGCCGCTGCTCCGCCGCCTCAGGAGAAGCCGTCGCCGTCGTCTTTCCTGCCTCCCCCCCTGTCCCCTGCGCGCGTCGGCCCTTTGGCTGCTTCTGCCTCGCTCGTGAGCTCGGTCGCGGCGTTCTTCGGCAAGCCGTTCCCGTCGTCTTTGTCGGCGTCGGCCTCGTTCCGCAGCCGCCAGACGAAAACCTCCTTGGCTCCTCCTTCCCCCTCCTCCTCTTTCGCCTCCTTTCTCTCGCGAGACGCCGTCCTCACTTTCTTGGTCGTGGCCGCCTGGTACGCAGCCAACACGGGCATCCTGCTGATGAACCGCGCGCTGCTGTCCAACTTCGGGTTCAGGAGGCCGCTGCTGCTGACGCTGCTGCACATGACGGCCTGTGCCGTGCTGGGCAGGGTCTGCGAGCCCTGGGAGGAGCGCCTCGAGAGGAAGCAGCGGGGCTCTCCTCCTTCCTTTTCCCTTGCCGAGAGGGTGAGCGAGAAGGAAGCCGCGGCGAGCGCGCCTCCTCCTCCTCCTCCCTCTTCCTCCTCCTCCTCCTCCTCCTCCTCCTCCTCCTCCTCCTCTGCGCCCGCGGGCCCGGCAAAGTCCAAAATCGCCGTCCTCGCCGCCACCTTTTGCGCCGCCGTCGTCCTCGGCAACGTCTCCCTCAGGTTCATCCCGGTCTCGTTCGCGCAGGCGATCGGCTCGACGACTCCCGCCTTCACCGCGGCCCTCGCCTTTGCGCTCCTCGGAGCCAGAGAGCCGCTGAGCGTCTACGCGACGCTGCTGCCCGTCGTGGGGGGCGTCGTGCTCGCGACGGGCTTCGAGCCCAGCTTCGACGCCGTGGGATTCGGCACCGCCGTCGCGGCGACCGGGGCGCGGAGCCTCAAGGCCGTGCTGCAGGGCGCGCTGCTCTCCTCCTCCGACCCTTCCGGGAGGGACCACGTGGGATCCATGGCCCTGCTGCGACTGATGGCGCCCGTCGCGGCCGCGATGCTGCTCCCGGCGACGCTCCTTCTGGAGCCGGGGGGACTCGCCGCCACGGCGGCGGCCTGCCGCCGGTCGACAGGGTTTGCCTGTTTTCTGTTGGCCAACGCCGCGCTCTCGTACGTTGTCAACCTCACCAACTTCGTCGTGACCAAGAGGACGAGCCCCCTGACACTGCACGTTCTCGGGAACGCCAAGGGCGTGTTCGCGACCGTGGTCTCGGTGGCCGTCTTCAAGAACCCGGTGTCGGGCGTCGGGGCGCTGGGCTACCTGTCCGCGGTGGCGGGCACGCTGCTGTACGGACTCTTGAAGTCCAAGCACCGGAGGGGGCGGGGCGAGGAGGGAGGGGCGAACAACGCCAGGGAGAGGAACAGGGCTGCCGCGAAGATCGGCGCGGTCCACGCTCTCTCTTCCGACAGCGACGGCTCGATCACGATCAAGGCCGTGGCCGCGTGATTGCGAGACGAGACGAATGATTCGATGTACTTTTGAGATGATTTTCGACGGTTGTGATTTTGCTTGTAATTTTTTTCCCCCGTTTCTCAATCATTTTTTTACTTTTGTGTTTTTTTTTTGAAAACTCTTTAGAGCCCCCCCCCCCCCCCGCCACCCAGCGCTCCATCTCTCTCCATCTCTCTCTCTATCACTCGCAACACTCTCTTTGCTCTCCCTCTCTCTCTTCTCTCTCAAAATCGTTGTTCTTTTAAAAAACATGAATCATTCGGCGTCAAAGCAAAATAAAGAAATAAACTCTTTCTAACTCAGCGCAGCAAAGCCGCCGCCGATAACGCCGGCGCCGCCCTTCGCACCGCCGCCGCCCTTCTTCTTCCCTCCAGCGGCGGCCTTCCCAGAGGGAGCGATGCTGCTGCTGCTGCCACCACCGCCCCCGGGCGTGTCCTGCCATCCCGTCTCTTCCTTGGCGGCCCTCGGGGGCGGCGGAGGCGGGGGAGGCGCCGGAGCCTCGACCAGAGCCCCCGCCGCCGTCGCCCCGCCGCGCTTCCTCCTCGCCTTGCGCCCGCCGCCGCCGGCGCCCTCCCTCGCGGCGCTCGCCACCTCGGCGCACTTGCGCTTGATGAACTCCGCGGCGAAGGCCGACGCGGCCGGGTTCGACGACCCGAAGTAGGCCGCAACCGTGTCCGCGATCTCGCTGTTGGATGCGAGCGACATCAGCCACCGCGGCAGCGCGAGCGCGTCGTCGCGCGTTGCGGGCCTCGTTTGGGGCGAGAGCTCGGCGACGCGCGCGGCGCACCAGTCCTCGAACTCGAGCGACATCGCGACGCCGTCGATGACGAGGGCGTCGCCGCTGGTCCCGGCTGCCTCAGCCTCGGATCTGGCGATGGCTGCGGCGAGGGCGGCGTCTTCCGCAGACTGCTGGCGCTGCTGCGGCTGGGGCGCTGCTCGGCGGGAGGCCGCAGCCGCCGCCGGAGCGGCCGGGGCGGCGGCGGCCCTCGGCGCCGGCGGCGGGGCCCTGCGAGCAGCGGCGGCGGCGGCTCCCCCGTTGGCGCCCCCTCCTCCGGAGGCCGCCGCGGCAGCCCTCGTCGCCGCGGCAAGGCGCTGCGCGAGAGAAGGGCCTGGAGCCTGCGGGGGAGGAGGAGGAGGAGCGGCAACGGGCCTCGGCGGCGGCGCGGCCAGAGCTCCGCCCATTCCGGGAGGCGGCCTTGTCGCCGCGGCCGCCGCCCAGGCGCCTCCCGCCTTTGCCAGGGGCTTCGGCTGCGCCGCTGCGGCGACAAAGCCGGCGCCGCCGGCGGGCGCGACCCTCCCTCCGATGCCCCCTCCCGTCGGGCCTCCGTAGTCCCAGAACATACCGTCCTCGTCTGCCGCTGCAGCCGCGTCGTCGTTGGAGGCGCTTTTCGCGCTGGTGCTGTTGTTGCCCTTGCCCTTGGCCGCTGTGGCGGCCTTCTTCTCCTTCTTCATCGCCGCCGTCGCAGCAGCCTGCTGCTGCTGCTGCTTTCCGCGGCCCTTATCCGCAGAAAAAGGCGAAGGAGAATCTCCGCGAGGGACGCCAGCGCCTCCCCAGGCCGGTCTGGCCCTGTCGCCTCCTTCGCCGACCGAGAGCTGCGCCGAGAGCGCCTCTCCCAGGGTCATCGCCGAGGGAGGCAGCGTCGCCGGCTGGCCCCTCGCGTCGAGGAGCTCCGGCGCACCGTAAGGAGCAGAGGAAGCCAAGGAAGCAGAAGGAGAAGCAGACGAGGCGGGAGAAGGGAGCGCGACAGCAGCGGGAGCGGCGGCATCGGCGGGGACGCCCCCGCTCCACGCGCCGCCGGTCGCCGAGGGGCCCGCGGCGGCGCGGGCCCAGCCCCCCGCAGGCAGCCCCGCGGCCGCGTGCGCCGAGGCAGCCTGCTGCGCCGCGGCCCTCGCGCTCGCCGCCGCGGCCTCCTCCGCCTGGATCTCGGCCAGGGACTTAGCGGCGCGGGCCGGGGCCGTGACGGCCGCGGCGGCCCAGGGCGCGGGGGTCGGCTTTTTCGGCTGCGAAGAAGCGGAAGGAGAAGGAGAGGGAGCAGGAGAGGCCGCGGCGGCAGCGGCAGCCGGAGCGGCGGCGGCGCCGACTTCTTCCTCTCCCTCGTCGTTCCCTTTCCCCCCGCGGCCGCGGCGCCTGCGCCCGGCCTTTTCCTCCTGCCCCGCAGAGGCATCTGCAGCTTGAGCAGAAGCAACCTGAGCAGCGGCGGCGGCGGCGGCAGCTGCCTCCGCAGCGGCTTCCTCCTCGGCCTGCGCCGCGGCCTGCGCGGCGGCGGCGGCGGCGGCGAGCGCCGCCGCCTGCTCTCGCTCCCTCCTCTCCAGCAGCTCCTGCTGCTCTCTCAGCCGCTGCATCTGCTCCGGAAGGCTCTCTCCCTGCTGCTGCTGCTGCTGCCGAGGGAAACCCTCGGGGGAGAATTGCTGCGGAGGCGGAGGGCCACCTCCGCCTAGGAACTCATCGTGCGGAGGAGGGGGAGGACCGCCGCCTCCGGCCATCGCGGCAAGCGCCGGCGGCGGCGGAGGAAGGTTGGGCAACGGCGGCACCGCGCCCGCGGCGACCCACCCGGACAGCAGGGCGGCGACGGGGGCGAACGGCCCCTGCGATCCGGCAGGGCGGGTGGGGAGCCCCGGGGGGAAGAAGCCTCCCGCGTACCACTCGGCCATGTCGCCTGATTTTTGTTTTTGAATTTTTTTTAAATTGTTTCTTCGGTTGGATTTTCTCATTTTTTTTTTCCTTCGCCGCTCTCGAAAAGAAAAAAAGAAAAAAAACTCTACTACCCACCTGCGGAGAACGGGCCCTGCAGTCTCCCTTGCGGGTCCTCGTACTCCCACGCGTCCTGTGACAGCAACGGAGGCTGAGGCTGCTGCTGCGGCGGGGGCTGCTGAAACTGCTGCTGCATCTGCTGCTGCTGCTGAAACTGCATCTGCTGCTGCGAGACGATCGCCGGGTCCAAAAACTGCTGCTGCTGCTGCGCAGGACCCACCGCCGCCACTCCTCCTCCCGGCGCGCCCAGCCTCTGCTGCTCCGCCTCCGCGGCGGCGGCAGCAGAAGCCATCGCGTTCAGGTCCAGGTCGGCGCTGCGGACGGGCTCCGAGGCCCAGGCTGGCTCGTTCTCCGGCGCGGCGGGCTGCTGCTGCTGCCTCTTCCTCTCCAGCTGTTTTTCTTCTCGGCGATGCGTCTCCGCCGCCGCCGCCGCTGCCTCCTCCTCCTCGGGCGAGGGGCCGACGAGAGCGGAACGGACGTTGGCGAGAGGGGCGGCAGCAGAAGCGGAAGCGGCGGCAGACGCAGACGCGCGCGACGAGGATGAAGCAAACGCCGCGCGGTCGTCGCCGCCCATCCCCCCGCGAGGAGAGGGGCCCCCGCCCGCCGCCGCCACCCCGCCGCCGCCGGCGACGTTCCCGGGCACGTGCAGCCCCGCGAGCACGTCCAGCACGTCGGGCTGCGACCCCGGGTCCGAGAACATCAGCGCGGACTCGCTCCCTTCCCGCGCGAGCAGCTCGGCGGGGGGGTCGAGCGAGCCCTCGCCGCGGCGGCGGTCGAGCTGCCGGTAGACGTTGACGGCGTCGCGTTTTGGGTATAGCCTCGAGGCCGAGCGCGAGCCCAAGGGAGGCATCGGGGCCGCGAGGAGGGCTGCGAGGGCCGGAGGGGGGGCGGGGCCGCTGGAAGAGCCTCCTCCTGTTCCTCCGCCGCCACCGCCGCCGCCGCGGGAGAAGCCAGTGCCTCCGTAGTGGTGGTGGTGGTGGTGCGACGGCGGCGACGCCGAAGAGGCGCCGGCCCCGGGGGTTCCGGGGCCCCCGGCGCCGGCCGAGTCCCAGCCCCCGCCGCCGCCGCCGCCCCTGCCCCCGCGGGACCCGATGGCCACGGGCCGAGAGGACGCCGCCCCCCCCCCGATCGCCGCTCCTCCGGTAGCGCCTACTCCCCTGCCCCGGCCGACACCGAAGCCCCTCCCGCCCGCGGCGAACCGGTCGCGGCTCTCGCGATCGCGGTGGTGGCCGCCGCCGTGCTCGCCGCGCTCGCCGCCCGCCGCCGCGCCGCCGCCGCTCGTGCCCCAGCGGGAGCCGTAGTCGGCGCCCTCGGAGGGCCCCCCCCCGGCAGCTGCTGCCGCTCCGGAAGAAGGAGACGCGGCGGAAGCGGCAGCGCCGGCGGCTGAGCCGGCAGCTCCACCCCTCCCCGCCGCGGCCTCCTTCTCCGCCGCGGGGCCCCACTCGCGGTGGTGCGCGTGGGCGAAGCCGCCGCCCGTGGAGCCCCCCCAGCGGTCGCGCTGCGCGCTGCCGCCGCCGCCGCCGCCGTCGATGAGGGCCGAAGAGGAGGCGTCGCCGGGGGAGGAGGAGGGAGGGGCAGCTCCGCCCCCGACGCCGGGCGGGGGGCCTCCCCGCGCGCCGCGGCCTCCGGCGCCGGCGGCCCGGGCCCCTCGGGCGCCGCCCTGGGGGCCCCCGGCTGCCGCGGCGCCGTTGGACGAGCTGCCCCAGCGATCGTCCTGCCACCTTTGGGGGGGGGAGGGGGGAGAGTGAGGGATTCGGTTGGAGAAAAGGGGGAGGCGCGGGAGGGAGCTGGTGAGTGCGAAGAAAGGAGAGGGAGCACGGGAGGGAGGGAGGGGCACGGGTCGAGAGGAAAAAACAGGAAGAAAAACGTCCGCGATCGGCGACGAACAACTCACCTCGAATTCGAGGGCCTCTCCTCTCGCGCCCACTTGCGCTCCTGGGAAGGCGCCGCAGCTGCTGCTGCGGCGGCGGCGGCAGCGTTAGCGGTAGCCTGCTGCGAGGAGCTGCTGCTCCCCCCGCCCTTGGTGACGGTGGACCAGCCTCCTCCGCCGCCGCCGCCGACCCTGCTGGAATTGTCGCCGACGAGCGCCGACGACGCGGCGGCGGCGGCAACGGCGGCGGATGTCGACGAGGAAGCATCGCTCCTGTCGCCGCCTGCTGTCGATGGCGACGCTCCGGTTCCCGTTCCAGGTGCTGTGCTGCCGCCTCCTGCAGACCAGGCCGAGTTCACAAAGCCGGAAGAGCTCTTGTCGGACGCGGAGGGCTTCTGTGATGTCTTGATGGGGGAGGGAAAGAGAGAGAGAGAGAGGGTTAGAGGCAAAAAACCCGACGACGAAGACGGTGATGACTCGACACCAAAGGACGCTTCCCGATCGCTTCCCGCTCTCGATTCGGCGGCATCCGTGCCTCCGACCCCACGGCGGCGATCAAGAGACCGTAAGAAAAACTCGGGCGACAGAGGGAGGAGGATCAGGAGCGTTTTCGGCTCGAAAGCGCGTTTGAGCATTCCGCAAAGAAAAGAAGAAGAGGACGGGCGATGGTCATCTCGAGGTCGAAGAGAGAGAGACGCCCGATCGTATCTCTCTCTCTCTCGCTCGCTCGCTCGCTCTCGCCCCTTCCCACAGAGATGGGAAACCCGATGGTTCAACATACCGCAGGGTTCTTCCCCGCGACCAGCCATTGCGGCGTCAAGGCAGGAAGGTCGCCGGACATTTCCAGCGGGAGAGAAGGAGACGCGAAAGAAAAAGAGAAAGAGAGCGACGGCGACGTCAAACGACGGCCGAAGCGAAAACACGGAGAGAAGAGAGTCGGAGGGAAAAGTGATTTTTCTTTCCTTCTCGGCTCTCTCCCCCTCGACTTGCTCCACTGCTCTTCCTCTCTCTGGGAAAAGGAGGGGAAAAACGGACAATGTCGTCGCAGTCCCTCGCGGCCCTCCGGGCCTACGTCTGCGCTCCGGGACAGGCCGGCGGCGCCAACCAGGCCGAGTCGACCGTCCGTCTCAACGTCGAGCACGTCGCCCTGAAGGCGACGCGGTTCGCCGAGCTGCGGCTCGACAAGCACGTAAGAGAAGAGCATCGGGTTTTTTCCTGATTGGCCGATCGCGGCGTTTTTTTCTTGCCTCGTGTCTTCTTGCATTCCCACTTCGAACCTCGCGACCGACGCCTCCTTTTCTTTCCCCGTCGCAGAGAGGCACGAAAAGAGAGGGCGCTTGAGGCTTGCATCCGAGTCGCAACCAAAAGCGGATCAAAGCGGCTCCGCGCGGGAGCGAAACCGACCCCGCTCCCGTCGACGACGAAACCGGAAAAAAAAAAAAAAAAAAACGTCCGAGAGGCGGAAGGGCAGCAGTCTCACCGGAGCCCTCTTCCTCTTCTTCCGAAAAACCCCGCCAACGACAGTTGACCATCGCCGCCCTCAAGCACAAGCTCGCCTCCCACACGGGCACGGCAGCCGAGGACATCGTCGGGCTCACCCTCCTCGACTCCGCCGGAGCCGTCGTCGCCAGGCTCGATTCCAAAGGAGACGAAACGAAGCTGGGCTTCTTCTCGCCCGGGGACGGCTTCTGCCTCCGCTTCGACGACAACAACCCGTGCTCTCTCGCGAAAGGGGGCTGGCTCGAGGACACGAGCCTGGTACAGAAGTACGAGATGAACGACGAGACTTACGACAGGAGGGAGGGGACCTTCCGGGAGTTTGCTCGGAAGCGCAGGGAGCAGGACCCGGGCTGGACGCTGGAGAAGGAGATGAGTGCGCGGAGGAACGGCGGCGCTGCCGCGGACGCTCCCTCCTGCGCCTCTGCTGCCGCCCCTCGTCCCGTTTCGGAAAACAGCAACCCCCTCCTCGACGGCGACTACCAGCGGGACCTCGCCTCCTCCATTGAGCCGGGGGACCGCTGCGAGGTCAACCCGGGGGGCAAGAGGGCGCTCGTGCGGTTCGTGGGCAACGGCGTCGAGAGCCTGCCCGAGGGGTTTTGGGTCGGGGTGGAGTACGACGAGCCCGTCGGGAAGAACGACGGCAGGCCGCCGAAGAGCGAAAGGAGGCTGTTCGAGTGCGCCCCAAACCACGGGGGGTTTGTGAGGCCCGCGAGCGTGACCGTCGGGGACTTCCCTCCGGCGGACGGCGCGCTCTTCGATTCCGAGGACGAAATGTAAATGTCATTATGAGAGGGAGTTTTTTTTTTCTTCTTTACATTAATTTTTCAGAAGGTACACCACTGAGGCACGATGGAGTAAGGAGGCGCTGAAATTATCGCGAGAGAAGCCAAGTTGACGGGGGGATAAGAGAAAAGGCATGATAGAAGACAGAACGAGAGGGGAAGAGAAGGAAAGAAAGAAAGACGCTTTCACGCCACTGGCACCTTCCCGGCGCCGGCGCAGGCGGTCGCGATCATCTCCGAGATCTCCCCCGCCCCGGTCCCGGCGTTGCAGGCCCTCGCCACCAGCCTCGAGTGGCGCAGCGCGTACTGCGAAGAAGGGGAAGCTTTCGAGGTAGAAGGAGTGCTGCACCCGGGGGACTCGGTGAACGCCCTGACCCCGGCGCGGAGGCAGCCCCAGTCGTCGACGACCGGGAGAGGCCGCGCCGTCTTGTGCCGCCGTCGGAGCAGCGGCGCCTCGACGAGCGCCGCGACGGCCTCCGCCGCTGCTGCTGCTCCGGGCACTCCTTCTTCTTTCCCGATCCCGTGGAGCTCCGAGAGCTCGTCGGCGAGGCGCCTGGAGACGAGGCGCCTGGAGACTTCGGTCGACGAAGAAGGGGAGGGGAGGGCTGCGCTGCCGCCGCCGCCGCCGCCGAGCAGCAGGAAAGCCGCGACCGCGGCCGCGGCGCCGTCGACCGCCTCCCTCTGCCTCAGCTCGAGCCCGAGGGCCTCTCGAGCTGCTTGTGCTCCGGGGCTTCCGCGACCCGCGGCGAGGCGGAGGTGGAGCAGGTCCGCCTCCCTCTGCGGGACCGCGGGGGAGGAAAAAGGAGGCAGCGGGGGAGGAGAGGCCTCGCCCTCTCCTGCTCCTGCTCCCGTCGCAGCCTCCCCCAAAAAGGCCGCGGCCCGCTCCTCTTCCTCCTCCCTCCTGTCTCCGTACTCGGTGACGTGGCTGCCCATCTCAAAGGTGCCGTTCCTGCTCGTGGCCTGCGCCACGACGCGCGCGAGCTCCTCGAGCGACTCGGCGGGCTCCGCCTCGGGGTCCTCGGCGGCCCGCATCCACGAGACGGCGAACAGGTCCCCGAGGCAGGTGTCGAAGCCCTCGGGTAGCGGGAGCGAGCCCGCGGGCCGAGGCATTCCCGGACAATAGACCCCCCACGACGACTCGTGAGGGTTGGCGGCTGTCAGCGCGAATATCCCTTCGCCGTCGTCGCGGTGGAAGCGGCGGCGGTGGGGAGAGCGGGAAAACGCATCTCCCGTTGCTCTCTCGCCGCCGCCGCCGTCGCCGCCGTCGTCGTCGTCGCGGGCGGAGGAGGGCAGCATCCCCTCGAACATCGACCCGGCCTCGCAGGCCTCGACGAAGAGCACGATCTCCGAGAAGGTGGCGTTTCCCGGGAGCATCGCCCTTTCCTCCCTCTTCTTCTCCTTCTTCTTCGTCTTGCCGTGGCGGTGGCGGTGGCGGCTGTGGGCGGAGAGCAACGCTCCGTCGGCGCCCTCCCCGGCGGAGGAGGTCGCGGAAGCCCCGCCCTCCTCCCCCTCCTCGCCCTCCTCGGCGTCGTCCCGCCGCCGCGTCATGTTGAGCAGCGCCCCGACGAGCTGGTCGGCGAAGAGCGGCGGGCCGCTCGGCATGCCCAGCAGCCCCGGCGCGCCGTGGTCCGAGTAGAAGACAAACACCCTGTCCTTGCGCGTGGAGGCCAAGACCCTCCCGGTGCCGTTGGGCGCGACCCTGGCCACCTTCTCCGAGTCCCCCAGGAGCACGGCCAAGAAAGTCTCCGAGGTCACTTCCTCGCCAGAGTAATCCAAGGGCACGCCGCCTCTGACGTCGTCGCCCTCGGGAGAGTTAATGAGAGTTCCAGGTCGAGGGTTGAGAGGCGAGAGGGCCGCGTCGTCGTAGGAGAGGGTGAGGATTTGCGAGGGCTGGACGCCGTGGCCCGTGAGGACGTGGTATGCCTGGTGTCGTGTGCGTGCGTGCGTGATAGAGCGGGAGAGAGAGAAGAAAGGGAGAAAGAGAGTGAGCGACAGGCAGACCAACCGATGCAAAACGCCTCCTCCTCAATCTCTCCTCCTCCCTCAAAACCCAATTCCACACGCGGAATGTATGTTTTTTGTGGCCGAGCTTCATCAGGTTCTGGAGGGGAAGAGGGAGAGGGATCACACTCACGTGCATGACGTCGGCCTGGTGCCGGTAGTTCCCGTAGCCGGACGAGCCCACGACGAGGAGTGCATGGATGGAGGAAGCGTCGACCGCGGCGTCAGCGTCGTGGGCGTCGTGCGGGAGCCTGAGGAAGGCGGGGAGTGACGCTGCTGATGCCGACGCTGCAAGCAGCAGAAGCAAAAGCGGTGTCGACGCGCAGCAGAGGAGAAAGGCTCGCATTTTGGGAGGTAGCAAGTTCTCCGCTTTTTCTGCGAGCAGCGACGATTTCGCGAAACGAAAAAAAAATCAACTGCGTCATAAGGAAACAGACTATCTTGGTCCTCCATCGAGCTCTTCTCTCTCTCTCTCGTTCGTCGCCAGCAGCCATGTCTCCTCGCGCTCTCTCCACGACGCCGCCCGCGACGGCAGGCACCTCCTCTGCGCGCGCGGCGGCGCCGATCGCAAGGGGCGCCGCACGCGTTCCCGCTGAACCCCTTCGCCGCCGCAGCGTCCTCGTCCGCGCCGAAGAGAGCAAGTCCGAGCTCTCGGGCGCCGAGAAGGTCATCAACTCGATCACGTCGTTTCTGAACAATTCTCCTCTCGCCCAGGGTACGTCCGTCTTATGAGCTGGAAATCGGTGGATAGAGAGAGAGAGAGAGAGGGCAGTTTGGGCAGGAGAGAGGCGTCAATTCAACCGTTGTTCTAGAACGCGTTTGCTCCTCGATTCCACAAACGACCCCGACCTCGCTTCTCACCCTCGCTCTCGCTTTCGGTTCCGCCTCCCTCGCCCCGCCCTCGCGCTCTCTCCGTCCAAATACAAAAAAAAAAAAAAAAACATCGCAGGCAAGAAGGCCCTCGCCATCGCCCAGGCCGGGTCGGACTACGACCCCGCCCTCTACGCCTCGAAGGTCGACGCGGCGATCGCCTCCGCGAAGGGCAACACGATGGTCTTCAGCTGGTCGGGCTGCCCCTTCTGCAAGAAGGCCAAGGCCCTGCTCGACTCCAAGGGGGCCGAGTACTCGGTGCTTGAGCTCGACCAGATGGACGACGGGCAAAAGTACCGCGCCGCGCTGGCGGAGAGGACGGGCAGGACGTCGATGCCCAGCATCTTCATCGGGGGGGAGGGCGGGTTCATCGGGGGCTTTGGCGACGGCTCCCCCGGGCTCAAGCCGTTGAATGACAGCGGGGAGCTGGACGGGAAGCTCAAGGCGGCGGGGGCTCTGTGATTGAGAGGAGAGAGAGAGAGAGAGAGAGAGAGAGAGAGAGAGAGAGAGGGGGAGAAAAGAGAAGAAAGAGAACTGTTTCTCAACCTTCTCCTTCCGCTTTCCTTTTCCCGTGCTCCCTCCGATAGTTTTCCTTTTGTCGAGTAGATTTTGATGATGTTTCCGATGCGCCGAGTAGTTGATCTTATCGATTGCATTTCGTTTTCCGTTTCTCTCTCTCTCTCTCTCTGCCTCTCTTCCGTGATGGAAAAAAAAAAAACTCCTCTCTTCTCTTCTCTCTCTCTCTCCCCCCTTTTCTCTCCCCTTCTCCTCGTCATCCCTCCCCAACCCCAAACGCAGCAGCAACCGCCCGCCTCTGGCCCGCACTCAGCAGCGCGCCCCCGACCTCCTGCAACCACCGCGGGTAGAGCGCGAACGCGGCCTTGAGCCCCCTCGCGGCGATCTCGCCGGGGGAGGCGCAGGCCAGGGGGTCGAGCGGGTCCCGGGCAAAGGCGCTGTCCCCGCCGCCAGGGCCAAAGTCGTCCTCGTCGTCCAGGAAGGCGCGCGCGGCGAACAGGTCGCTGCCGGCGCCTCCGCCTGCTGCTGCCGCCGCGCGGGCCAGGGAGGCGGCGACGGAGTTGCCTCCGCGGGACCTTGCCCCTTCGTCGCTCTCGTTTTCGTCGCTTTCGTCGTCGTCGTCGTCGTCGTCGTCGTCGTCGTCGTCCGAAGCCGTGTCCCACTCGTCTTCCTCTCCGCCCCCCCCGAGCTTGCCTCCCCCTCCCTCCGCGGCCTCCACCAGCGCGTCCGCCAGCAGCTGCACTGCCTTGGCGCGGGCGGTTACCGCGACCCACCTCTCGGGCCTCGCCGCGGCGGCCCTCGCCCTCGCCCTCGTCCTGATGACGACTCCGATTCCGGCTTCTTCCTCCTCTTCGACCCGCGTGCCGCGGACGAGGACGGCGTCGACAACAGAGGGCGAGGGCAAGGCGGCCAGGGCCGCCAAACCCGCCACGGCGGCGTTGATCGCCGAGGAGCCCAGCAGGTCCTGCTGGTGGCAGGCCCAGGAGCGCAGGGCGACGTGGAGAAGAGTCGAGGGCTGCTGCTGCTGCTGCGCGGTCGAGGAGGGCGGCAGCTGGCTCTCCCCCGAGGGGGCCGAGGCGAGCGCCGCCGACGAAGACGCCGGGGGGAGGTCGGTGGGGGCGTTGGACGAGGCCGAGGACCCCGGGGCCGCCTCCGCCGCGAGGGCCGCGGCGGTCCCCGAGGCAGCGGAAGCATCGGGAGGAGCAGTGCCCCCCCCCGCGAATCCAAAGGCGAAGGCGCGGGAGATCAGGGCCACGCAGTCGGCCGCGAGCATCGGCGCGGGCCCCTCTCCTCGCAGGCTCAGCCTCCTCGCCGCGGCCAGCGCGGCGGCGCGGGCCAGGGCGAGCGCGGGCTCCCCGGGGGGGGCGCGTCTCGCGAGGGCGCAGAGGGCCGGGGCGACTCTTCCAGCGGCGTCGTCGGCGTCTGCCGCCTCGGCGGCGTCTCCTCCTCCTGCTCCTCCCTCGCCGCCGCCTCGGAGGCCGCCGGCGAGCAAGCGCAGCAGCGGGGAGCTCAGGGCCTCCAGGGCCCCCTCCGAGGCGACGAGAGCGGGCCCGCCGGCCAGTACGAGGGCCCTGACGTAGTCGCAGCAGGCCCGGGCGACCGACGAGTCGATGGAGGAGGCCGCGTTGAGCAGGGCGAGCGCCGCGGGCGTCGCTGCCGCGTGCGCGGCCGCGGCGGCTTCGGGGGAGGCCGGCGCCGCCGCGGCGACGAGCTCGGCGAGCAGCGACAGGGCGCCCGCGACGAGCGTGGGGTCGCGGCCTCCCTCCCGGCCTCCCGAAAGAGCGCCCGCGCCCGCGGCGGCATCGGCAGCAGCAGCGGCAGCAGCCCTGCCGACGATCCCCGCCAGCGCCGGCAGCGCGACCTCGAAGACGGCCTCGGCGCCGGCCGCCGACGAGCCCGAGAGCGCCTTGGCGACGTCGGCGGCCGACTCCGAGACCAGGGGGTCCGACGCGTGCTCCGCCCAGGCGCGCAGGGCCTGCGCCCCCAGGGAGCGCGCCCAGGGGCTCGAGGCCTGTCCCGAGGCACGGACGAGGGCGGTCGCCGCGTCGAGGGCGAGGGCGAGGGCGCCGCCCTCCGAGGCGCCGGCGCCCTCGCCGCCGGCGACGAGCGCCGAGAGCCCCGCGAGGCAGGCCGGGAGGAGCTCGCCGAGCTGGGCCCCCCCCCCCGCGGCGGCGGCGGCGACGACCGGGGAGAGCGCGATGACGGCGCGGCAGGCCCCGACGGAGAGCGGAGAGAGTCCCGCATCGTCCCCGGCGGCGGCGGAGGCGAGCAGCGCGGCCGCGGCGGCGGAGAGGAGCCTCGCCGCCCTCGCGGCGTCGAGCGCCGGGGCCAGGGCCGCGGCGAGGGCCAGGGCCCTCCCAGCCAGGAAAGCGGGAGCGGCCCCGGCGGCGGCGACAGCGGAAGCGGCGGGAGCGGCTCCGGGGGAGGTTCCGGAGCCCGCGGAGGAAACGCCGACGGAGGCGAGCGGCGCGAGGTCGGCGCGCAGCAGCTCGTCGGCGAGGGCGCGGGGGGCCAGCGAGCCTCCCGCCGCCCCCCCGTCCCCGCCCGCGGGGCTCCCCCTCCTCCCCCCGTCCACCAGCGCCTCGCTCGAGGCGCAGAGCGCGGCCCAGCACGCCTCGCGGGCCTTCCACCACGAGCCCTTCGCGTCGGCGCGGCGGGCCCCCTCGGACGCGGCGAGCGCCCGCCTCACGGCCTCGGCCAGCGCGGGCAGCGTCGTGTTGGCCCTCCTGCCGCTCGCCTGCCCTCCGGAGGCCACCGCCTCCGAGACCAGCCCCTCGCCGGCCTCGCGCGGGCCTCCGGCGCCCTCGTCGTCGGCAGTCACGCAGGCGTCGGCGTCGCCGCCCTGCTCGTCGGCGGCGGAGGTCGTCAGCCGCATCGCCGCCAGCGCGGCGGAGAGGACGTCCGCGAGCGACGGGCACGGGGAGGGAGGAGCAGGATTTCCGAACAGCGCCTCGGCGTGCCTCGGGTCGCACGAGAGCTGCGTCATCAGCTCCAGGCCCCGCGAGAGCAGGGCCGAGGACGAGACCTCGCCGCCGTCGCTGTCGTACCTCGGAGGGCCGGAGGAAGGAGCAGCGTCGCCCCCCGAGTCGACCTCGGCGGCCGCGTGCGCCGCGGAGGCGGCCACCACCACCCTCCACGCCCCCGCGGCCACCGCGGCGACCTGGGCTTTGACGGCGGGCCTGGAGCTGAAGGCCGCGAGGGCCAAGGAGGCGAAGCGGAGGGCCTCCATCCTGAATGCGACGAGCTCCGTCGAAAACGTGCCGCCGCCGTCGAAGAGGCCCTTTCCCTCGGCGGCGGCGGCGGCGGCGGCGGCGGGAGCAGCAGCGGCGTCCTCCGAGAGGAGGAGCGCCGCGACCGCGGGGAGCCACGAGCAGAGAGCCTCGTCGGCCGCGGCGCGAGCGGCCACGGAGAGCGGCGCCCCGCCCAGGCTCCCGGGGCCCCCGCCGGCCCCCGCGGCCGCGTGCGCCAGCGCCCCGAGCAGCGCCCTCCCCACGGCGAGCGCGCGCGTCCTGAGGCCCGTGGGAGCCCTCGCGGAGAGGACGACCCGCAGGGCGGCCGGAAGCACGCGAGGCGCCGCCTCGAGCGCCGCGGCGTCGTCGATCTCGTCGATCAGGAGCGAGAGCCCGCGGATCGCCCCCGAGAGCGCGACGGCGCCCTCTCCGCCGGGGGGGGTCGTCGGGTCGTCGTTCTCGTCCGCGGCGGCGGAGCTGCCGTTCGCCACGGCAGACACCAGCGCGGGGAGCAGCTCGGGCCAGTCGTCCGACCCGGGCCCGCTCCCGACGCCGTCGCGCGAAGCCGCAGAGGCCAGGGCCATGGCCAGCGCGGTGGAGAGCCTCGGGTCGCGCTCGCGGAGCAGGGCCGGGAGCAGGCCCGAGCGGACCGAGGCCTTTTCCTCGTCGGGGAGCTTTGTTTGTTTTTTCGGTTTTTTTTTTGGCCCCGTGTGGTCGTCGGTTTCGAATGGGGGCACAGAGAGGGTGTGGGAGAGAGGCGGCGGGTCGGGAGAGAGTCGGGACTGCGGAGGGTGGAATGGCCCGGCGGGGTTGCCAGGAGGGAAAGAGGGGCGCGCCTCCTCTCCCTCGGTCGTCGCGAGGGAGCGAAACCGTTTCTCGCTGCCATCAAAAAACAAAAAACTCGATCTCTCTCACCAGCGGCGCCCTGAAGTTCTCGGAATCGCCGCTCCAGTGCGGCCTGATCACGACATTCTTCAGATAGAGTGCCGCGGCCTGGCGGATCTCGACCGGGACGTTCGCCGAAGGCGTTGATGCGACCGAGAGCAGCGAAGAGGCGAATCCGGGCGTCGCCGCGGCCTGCTCGAGCGCCGCTTCTGCGGCCCTGGCCTGCAGGCCAAGTGGGTCGCTCGCGGCCGCGAGCATCTGCAGCAGCATCGGAGAGGCGCTCGCAGGATTCATCGTGGGAAGAGAGGAGGGAGAGCAGTTGACGGAAGGAAGAGAAAAAGGAAAAAGAAAAACGTTTTTTTTTCTGCCGACGTCGACAAGTCGAACTGTTCAAAAAGCAGAGTCGTTTTCTGACGGATTCGATCGAGGTGCGCTAGAAGCACTTGCAAGCTCTCAGGCGAGAGCGCGCCCCCTCCCCCCCTCTCTCTCCTGCTATTTCATCTGTACAACGCCCCCTTCCTCTCTCCGCATGCCTATGCCAGAGAACCCGTTCGCGTCGCGCCAGCGAAGGCAAGCGGCGACGACAGAGGTCCCAATGTCTTCGGTCGTCGAAAAGAAGGCAACGGCGGAAAAAATAGAGGAAGACGATGATGATGATGATTCCTTTGCTTCTGCCAAGGAAGCACGCCACAAAAACACTTCCGCGTCCTCCGATGGATCCAACGACAACGACGGAGGTTCCAGGGAAACCGACGAGCAAGAAGAAGCTCGGCGCGAGACGAAAAGGCAGGAAAATCGACGATTGATGGCAACGTCGTCGCTGCCGACACCTCCTCCTTCGACCTCTTCTTCGTCCTCACTCCCCGTGCTCGCCGTCGCGGCCCTCGCCGCGGCGGCCCTGGCCGCCCTCGCCACCAGCTTCTATCGCCGCCGCAGAAGCGGCGGTGGAGGATGCCGCGGCGGTCGTCGCCGTTTCGCAAGCAAGAAGAAGAACAAGAGGCAGAAGGAAGACGACGACGAGAGGGACCTCGAAAACGAGCCCCTCGGCGCCGAGGAAGCCCTCCGTCATTTCGTCGACTCCAAGGGTTTCTTGCCCGCGCTCCCCGCGCAGCAGAGGCCGGTCTCGCGGTCGCCGTCGGCGTCGTCTCTGGCAGAAAGGGGGAAAGAAGGCGCCTCTGCTGCTCCTGGTCCTCCTCTCCCGCCGCTACCGCCGCCGCCGCCGCGCCCGCTCGAAAACGTAAAGTTTGTCTACTCTCCCTTCCTGAGGGCCCCGGAGTACAGCTCTCACGTTTCGGAGATGAGCCCTGGGCTCACTGCAGCGGTTGCTGCGGCGGCGGCTGCTGCTGCTGCGGCGGCGGCTGCTTCCAGCGGCAGCGGCGGCCAACCCCGAGCCCGCTCGTCGCTCGATATCGCCCGGTCGCCCGCGGCGGCGCCGGCGCCCTCGGTGCTCGCGCTCGTCGCCGCCGGCGCCACGGCCCTCGGGTTCGCGACGGACGACGAACTCGGGAGCGGTCCCCTGGCATTGCCCCGCGAGAAGGGTAGCAAAGAAGAGGAGGAGGCTCCGAGCGTGCTGGCGACGGGTTCCTTTGACGACGACGACGACGACGATGACGATGAGAAAGCGAAGAAAGCAGCAGCAGCAGAAGCAGCAACAGGCAACGACAGCGATTCTTCTTCCTCTTCCTCTTCCTCCCAGCCCCCCGAGGAAGAAACCCTCGACGACGACGGCACCCCCAACGTCGCCTGGCCCCGAGGGGCGCGCCTGGGCGGCCCCGGCGCGAGGGCCGCGGCCTGCGTCGCCTCGAGGGCGGCCGACGTCGCCCTGGGCCTCGACGGCCTCGTCGGCCTCGGCGCCTGCTCCGCGGCGCAGGGGCTGTTCTCGCTGAGGGCCACCGCCGGTGCCGGCCCTCCGGCCCCCCCCCCGCCCCCGGGCGCGGGGCCGCTGGCCTCGCTGTGCGTCTCGGCCCGCTCGGTGGCGACGCTGGCCGCCGCGGCGAGGGCGCTGGGGCTGCCGGGGTGCAACACCGCGCCCTTTGCCTCGGTCATCGCCGACGAGGCCGGGAGGAATTCACGCGCCCCTGGCTCTGGCTCCGCTGCCTCTCCCTCCTCGAGCGTTTTCTTCAAGTCGTCGTTCTCGTCGGCGGACCCCGTGCACGTCATCGTCGCGGACGACCTGTTCGAGGGGTGTTCCGGAGGTGAGTTTTTCCCCTCGTTTTTTCTTTCCTTCTCCGGGTTTTCGAGACATTGAGAAGGCCGAAGCTCAAAAACTCACTCTCCCCGTGTGCCCTCGTTCCACCCAAAAACCGCCCCGACACGAAAACACAGGAGCCCTCGCAGAAGCCCTCGCCGACGCGGCCCGCCTCGCCGCGGCGCGCTGGGCCCCCGGCGCCTCCGCCTCGGGCGCCATCTCGACCTTCCTTCGCTCCGCCGTGCCCGCGGCGACCAGCTTCCTGTCCCCCGAGGAGGCGCGCGCCGGGGCCGTCCTCCGCGGGATGAGGAGGGGCGCCGAGGCCCTGACCGGCGCCGCACTGCTGGAGGCGCACGGGAGGCGGCTCCTGTCGCAGGCCGCCGCCGCGGCGGAGGCGAGGAGGGCCCGGAAGGGGAGGCTCGAGCAGAAGAGGCAGTCGCGCGAGATCGAGAGGAAGGCAGCAGCAGCCTCTGGCTCTTCTGCTTCGCCCTCTTCCTCGTCTCTGTCGCCCTCTGCTCGCCCCTTTGCCCCCGCGAATACTCCTGCCGCTGACGCTGCGAAGCGAAGGACCCCGCCTCGAGGAGCGGCGGCAGTCGGCGACGGCGACCGCGACCTCTCCGCCGCCGCCTTGGTGCGGTCGCAGGCCGCGGCGGCGATGGCGAGCGTCCTGGACCAGGGCGCCGTCCTCGTCGCGCCGGCCCTCCCCGGTCCCCCGCCGCTCAGGAGGAGTGAAAGGAGCGGGAGCGGCGGGAGCGGGGCCGCCGCGGCATCGGCGTATTCCAGGTGGGCGCAGGGCGTCGCCGGCCTGGGGACGCTGGCCGCGCTCTCGGGGCTGCCGAGGCTGATCGTTCCGCTCCCGGTAGCAGAGGCGGCCGCCAGGCTCTTCCCGGGTTCTGCCTCCCCCCCCCCCCCCTCCTCCTCCTCCTCCTCCTCCTCCTCCTCCTCCTCCTCCTTCCGCCTGCCCTCGGGCCCGCCTCCCTGCGTCGCCCTGCTCGGCGGCAGAGGGTCCGACTGCAGGCTGATCGCTGTCGGCGCGAGGCTCGCCCCGGTGCTGGCGGAGGAGTTTGTCAAGGCCGTCGCCGCGGGGAGGGCGCGGGCGGCGACGGCGGCCGAGGGCGGCTCCGTCAACGGCGCCGACGACGAGAACGGAACGGCCGCGACGGGGCGGAGGTCGAGGAGGGCCGCGGCGGGGGGGGCTTCTCCTACGGCCACCGCCGGCGCGTCTCCCGCCGCTTCCTCCCCGGCGTCGCCGGCAGCCAAGAACGGGAACGGGAGCGGCAGCGGCGGGGAAGGCACCAAGACCGCCGCGGCCCTCGTCGCCGAGGCCCTGCGCGACGAGGGCAACGCCGCCTTCCGCGCCGGCGACTTCGCCTCGGCGGTCGCCCACTACTCCGCCGCTGCCGCGGCCGACCCCTCCTGCCCCCTGGCGCTCAGCAACCGCGCCGCGGCGCACCTCAAGCTCCTCGACTACGAGGCGGCGGCGGCGTCCGCGACGCTCTCTCTGCAGATCGACCACAGGCAGCCGAAGGCGCTCCTGCGGAGGGGGATCGCGCGCGCGGCGCTGAGCGGCGGCGCGGGAGCCGTCGCGGGGCCCGTGGACGAGCGGAGTGAGAGGCAGCTGCTGGCCGGCGCGCGAGGGGACCTCGAGGCCGTGCTGGCGCTGGAACCGGGGAACAGGCAGGCGAGGGCGGAGCTTGAAGCCCTCAAAGTGATGTTGACGAGGGAGCCGGCGAAGACGGCGGCGACGACGGTGAGCGAGATCGAGCCTGCCGGAGGAGGAGGAGGAGGCAAAGGGGAAGCGAAGTCGCAAGAGGACTTTTTCGTTTGAGAAAACGTTGATTCGAAATGTTGGAGCCCAAAAAACGATTGATGATTTTTCTTCGACGTGGTTTTTTCTCTTTGGTTTAAAGAGTACAAGTGCGTCTCTGTTTCTTAACCTGCCTCTCTCCCCCTCTACCGCACCACCGGCGTCGTCTCCGAGGGCTGCTGCTGCTGCCGCCGCTCCTCCCCCTCGGTGTGGCGATGCTGTTGGTGCCCGTTGAGCCCTCCCGTCCCCCCTCCTCCCCCCTCCTCCTCCGACCGGAGCAGCGGCGGCAGCAGCAGCTCCGCCCGCACCTCCGCCAGCAGCCTCCCGAGGTGGTTGCACCCGGAACCGTCGACCCCGGAGCCCCAGAAGTGGTCCGAGGGGCTCGCCTCCGCGATCACGCGGGGCTCTGTCGCGAGCAGGGCCCCGCGGGCGGCGGCGTGGGCCCCGAACTTTGCCCTCAGGCCGCAGATCATCACGTCGAGCTTGGCGTCCTCCCAGTCGGCGCGCACCAGCCACGGCGAGGAGCGCTGCGCCGCCCTCCCCAGGGACGCGGCGTCCACGGGCGTGGGGGCAGCCTTGATGGCCTCCACGACGGCTCTCGAGGCCTCCAGGTCGGACGCAGAAAGGGCGGCGGAAGGAGAAGAAGAGTACGAAGAGGCAGGGGACGGGTGGGTGAACTTTTGGGCCTGGTAGAAGTGCTCGACCGTCGCCCACAGGGTCAGAGAATCGTCCTTCGACTCTTGTTCGTCGCCCTCCTTCTTCTTCTCTGCTCCTCCTCCTCCTCCTCCTCCTCCTCCGTTCACGGGCCCCGTCGGAGCCTCGATCGGGTGGGGAGAGAAATTGGAGAGCTCGCCGTGCACGTCCCAGCTCTTGAAGAAGGCGACCGGGGCCGGGGCGGGGAGGAGAGCAGCGCTGGAAGAAGAGGAAGAAGAGGAGGAGGCGGTCGAGCTTTTCCCCGAGCTCAGATTCACCTCCGCAGCCCGGGGCAGCTTGCACTCCCTGAACCCCGCGAGAGAGCTCCTGGCCCCCGCGGGCCACGCCCTCAGCGGCGCCGCCCTCGCGGGAGCCGCGGAGGCCGGGCTGGCCCCGGCGGCGGAGGCGGCGGCCGCCGCGGCGGCGTCGAGGGCCGGGGGCCCCCCGCCCGCCGTGGGCAGGTACCCCGTGAAGAGCACGTCGGGGCCGACCGGCTCCCACGCGGCGGCCGGCTGCCAGAAGTCGGCGCCCTCGAGCAGCCCCGGGGAGTAGGCGGCCGCGGGCTCCACGGGCAGGGCCTGCGTCATCTCGTAGAGGCCCAGGTCGCCCACGGGCGTCGGCGCGGCCCTCCCCGCGTAGGCGCCGAAGCCCGTCCCAGCGCCGCCGCTGCCGCCGCCGCCGCCGCCGCCGCCGCCGCCGATGATCTTGGGCGCGACGAACGCCATCACCTTGTGGATGACCCGCGCCCCCAGCGCCGGGGCGGCGAGGTTCCCGCCGCACTCCCACAGCACGTGGAGGTGCCCCCGCGCGGCGCACCAGTCCGCGAGGGCCCCGGGGCAGAGGTGGTCGAACTCGACGACCTCGACGCCCCTGTCGGACAGGAGCCGCTGCGTCGCCGGCCTGGCGCCGCGCTGCGTGGCGACGACCGTGGGGGCCGCCATCGTGTCCCAGAGGGCCGCGTCCAGGGGCAGGTCGAGCGTGCGGGACATGCAGATGCGCAGCGGGGAGTGGCGGGGCGGGGAAGAGGAAGCGTCCCCGCCGCCGCCGCCGCCGCTGGAGGGAAACACCTCCCTGTTGGTCAGCCGCGGGTTGTCCCTCCGCACCGTGTTCCCGCCCACGACCACGGCGTTGGCCCTCGCCCGCGCGGCAAACACCCGGCCGCGCGACTCCGGGGAGGAGACCCAGGCCGCGTGCCCTGCGCTCGTCGCGATCTTTCCGTCGAGCGTCATCGCGTACTTGAGCAGTCCCAGCGGCCTCCCCGTGGCGGCGCGCGCCAGCAGGCCCTCGTTGGCCTCGAGCGAGGCCGCGCGGGCGGCCGCGAGCAGCGAGCGGCGGCGGGCGCCGTTGCCGTCGTCGTCTCCCAGGACGTGGACCTCGAAGCCCGCGGCGGCCAGCGCGGCGGCGCCCCGGCCGCGGGCGTGCGCCAGCGGGTGGAGCATGCCCAGGACGACCCTGGTGTTGCTTCCCAAAGCAAGCAGGGCCTCCAGGGCTCCCGCCCCTGCCGGCGTCGCGTCGGGCTCGAGGGAGAGGTAGACGGACAGCGGGGCAGAAGAAGCAGAGGAGGAGGAAGAAGCGCTCGACCCCCCAAGCGCCGAGACCGCGACGACCTCTGCCGGCGAGGCGCCCTCCCCGGCAGTGTGCCCCGAAGAGAGCACCTGCTGCTTTCCGTCGACGATGACGCACCCAGACCGCGGGTGCGGGGCGACGCGCCCGTCCGAGGCCCGCGAGGCTTCGACGGCGGCGAGGAGGTGGGAGGCGTCGAGGTCTGTAAGAAGAAGAGGGAGAGAAGAGAGAAGAGAAAGAAAGGAAGGGCGTCGATGTGAGATAGATGAAGAAAAAGATAGGTCAGTTTGGAGACGGCAGTCACGCGATATTGATACTTTATTTTGCGACAAGCGCATGGTCCTTGATAAAGAGACGTCATTGGGAGGAACAAAAAGAGCAGGAAGAGTTCCGGTCCGACTCGACGCGGCGCGGCTAAATCGAGTGCCCTGCGGCGACGAGCGAAGACAGGTTTGCAGTCAAAGGCTAGTTTTTTTTTGCATCCGCATCCTTGTTTACGCGCCCTGGCACCTTGCAGACTTTTTTGCGTCATTCCCGCTACAAACCGACGTACCTGTGAGTCTCAGAGACTCCGCTGCACAGGAGACGGAGGCATGGCGCGCTGCACGCTGCTGCGAAAGAGGCGGCGATGTCGACGGCGGCGTCGATGTCGGCCGTCGAAATCGTCGTCGGCCGCATGCTGGTGCAGCAGCTACGACGCAGCCGCGGCCGCTGCAGCTCGCCAGCGGCATGCTGCTGCTCAACGCTTTCGCTCTGTCTCTCTGTTTCAGTAGCGTGCGAGCGCAACAACGAGGGAGTGGATAGAACTAGAGCAAGCTTTGCCTCTCTCCTCTTTGTTTGAAAAAAAGTAGAGTAAGTCAACTTCTCCCCGGGAGCAGAAAAAAAACGACAACGACGACCAACCTTGCCTCCCCTCTTTCCTTCTGCAGAGGAGAGGGGCACGCGACCCCGTCGTTAGGCGGGGCGGGTTTTCATTTCCACTGTCCCTCTTGAAGTTTCAGAAAATACACGAAGAAAAAAAACAGGCAAGACAAAAACACCGCGTCTCCAGTTTTTCAGCAGCACGCGCTCGATGACGAGCTTCCGTACCTCGTCCCCCCGCCGCCGCCGCCTCGCCCGCCGCCGTGGCTCCTGGAGAGGTCGACCGAGTCCGGGACGTACACGTCCTCCTCGGCGGGCTCCGCGGCCAGCGCGGCCCTCGCTGCGGCCTCGAACGCGGCCTCGACCCCGGCGGAGGTCTTGGCCGACGTCTCGAAGTGGAGCACTTGCTGCTGCTGCTGTGACGAGGTCGAGGCCGCCGCGCCGCCGTCGCCGCCGCTGCTCACCATCCCCTTGCTCGCGCACCAGCTCCTCGCCCTCTTCTCGCTGACGACCCTGGCGGCTAGGTCGCCGTCGCACTTGTTCCCGAGCACCACGAAAGGGAAGGAAGGAGGAGCCGCCGAGCCCGAAGCGGAGTGCATCGAGGGCGGCGACGCCTGGATCAGGAACTCGTCCCTCCACGCCTCGAGCGCCTCGAAGGATCGCGAAGAGGTCACGTCGTAGGCGAGAACGCAGACGTCGGCCCCGCGGTAGAAGGAGACGCCCAGGGACTGGAAGCGCTCCTGGCCCGCGGTGTCCCAGATCTGATGGGAGAGTGGAGGGGGGTCGGTTTCGGAGAGGGAGGGAAGACGAAGAGGGGGTTGAAAAAAGTGAGTTGAGGAGGAACAAAGACAGCGAGCAAAAGAAAAATGAGGTCTTCTTGCTTCGTTTTTTCTCTTTTCTTTCCCCCGTTTTTCTCCTGCTTGGCAGCAGGCAGGCGCATCTCTCTCTGTGCTTCCCACTTCCTCGCACGGAATCCAAAGAGAAGCCGAGAAGAGATAGAAGAAGACGCGAGAGCATCGAACCAGAAAGGGAAAAAAACGAAAAAGATTCGACTCGTCACCTGCATCGTCACCAGCCTCCCGTCGACCGCCACCTCCCGCGTCAGGAAGTCTGCCCCGATCGTGGCCTTGTAAGCCTGGGAGAACTTCTTCGACACATACTGGTTCATCAGCGAGGTCTTGCCGACGCTGAGGTTTTTTTGGGGGGGGGGTTGGAGAGAGGAGGGAGGAAGACGATGATGAGTTCGAGCAAGAGTCGATCGGCGTTTTTTGTCTTCTTCTTTTTTGCTCCTTTGCTTACCCAGAGTCTCCCAGGATAATGACCTTGAGGAGGGTCCTCCGTCTTCCGGCGGACACCATCTCGTGTGCGTTTGTGGGAGAGAGAGAAAAAGAGAGAGAGAGGCAGCTGCAGAAAGAGAGAGGGAGAAGGAGAAGGGCAGAGACAAAAGACCCTCTCGAAGCAAAAGAGAGAGAGAGAGAGAGAGAGAGCACGGGCGCGTCGTCGTCGGTTCTGTTTCCTCTCTCTTCTTTCTCTTCTCGCTCTCTCCTCTCAAAAAAAACAACTCGACAGAGAGCCTCCGACAGGTGCTTTTTTTTCATCTCCTTGGTCCTTGTCTCTCTTTCCACTTGCTCTCTCTCTCTCTCTCAACGCAGAGCCTGGTCGTCGACAGAGCTTCTGGTCTCCGCCCTCCGTGCACAGCAGCACACACGCTCGCAATGTCGGCCGCGGCAGCCATGGGGCCGTCGAGCCGCGACGGCGACGGCGGAGTCGACGCAGCGGCGACGACGCCCGCTGCAGCGATTGCTCGCCCCGGCTCCGCCGCCACCGAAGACGCCAGAGAATCGAGCGGGCGTAAGGAGGGCTCCGGGAGGGCGACGCAGAAGCGCGCGTTCGACCTGGTGCTGAGGTGAGGAGCGACAACCGAGGCGGGAGAGAGAAAGGGAGGGAGAGAGAGCAAAAGGCCGATTGCTGCTCTCGATGCTTTTCGCGCGCGACGCTGTCGACGAAACCGAAATGCTCATCCCCTCTTCTCTTTCTCTCTCCGTTTCAATAACTCGACGTAGGTCCCCCGACGAGCTTAGCGGCGGCGGTACTCCCGCGAAAGGAGGTGAGTGCAAGAGAAAGAGAGTGATATAGAGAGAGAGACCAGCGAGGTGGGAATCGAAAGGGGCCAACGGCGACCTTTTTTTTTTTCGAAACGGAAAATTCGGCAGTTGGTCCCCTCTCAAACCTCTCTCAGAAGGGAGAGAGAAGAAGAAAACTCACCTTGCTCTTGCACCCTCGAAACACCGCCACCCGCCCGACCAACAACCCCACACAACCCAGCCCCCGACCGCGCCTCCCTCGCCGCGGCAGCCGCCCAGCGCCGCGCCGCTGCCGCCCTCTTCAGGCGCACGGGGGGGACGGGGAGGGAGCCCAGGAGCAGGCCCTTTGGCGTCGCGCTGATGTCGCTGCCTTCCCCGCCGCCGCAGCAGCAGCAAGGGAACAACGAGTTTTACTACCAGCAGCAGCAGCAGCAGATGCAGTATCAGCAGCCTTATCAGCACCAGCAGCCTTATCAGCAGCAGCAGCCCTACTCCTCCTACCAGCAGGGAGGGGAGAACTGGCCGAGGGCCCACCTCGGCCGCAGCGACAGCGCAAACAACGACGCCGACGACGCCTGGGCCCTCGACGGCGCCCCGGAGCTCCGCGCCGACCAGGGCACGCAGCTCGCCGCGAGCGGCGGGAGGCTCTCGTCGCTCCAGAAGGCCGCGACGCCCCTCCCGGCCCTCGGCGGCGGCGGCGGCTCTGGCGACGGCGGCGGACGCGGCGCCGCGCCGGGCTCCGTCCGCGCCCGCCTCGCCGCGGCCCGCGCCGCCCTCGTCGCCAACCCCGAATCCGCGGACAGGTACGGCGCGATGAGGACGCGCACGGGCCTGACCCCCGGGGGAGGGGCGAGGGGCGCCGCCGCGGGGGAGGGGGCGTCCCTGCTGGCCGGGGGCAGGGGCGACGGCGACGCCAGGGCCGTGAGGGCGCTCCTGGGGGAGATGGCCGGGGGCGGCGCTGCCGGTGCTGCCAGAGCTCGCCGCCGGCGGGGCGGCAGGCGCAGCAGCGAAGGGTTTGGCAGCGACTACGACGACGACGAGGAGGACGAGGAGACGCCTCCGGGCAGCAACGCACGCGGCCGCCGCCGCTCTTCCGCCGAAAACAACGGCGGTGGCGCTGCTGCTGCTGCCCGCCCGCGCTCGAGCCAAGGAGGCGCCGATGCTGCTGCCAACGCTGCACGTTACAGCAACAACGACGCTTCTGCCTTTGACAACGACGACTTCGGCGGAGGCGGCTTTGGCAGCGGAGGCGGAGGCTGGGAGAACACCAACAACGAGGAAGACGACGTCGGAGGCTGGGCCGCGACCGGCGACGTCGACTCTTCCCCCCTCTCCAGCGGAGGGAAGGGGCGCGCCGCTCCTGCCGCTGCCACTTCTGAAGATGACGGCGACGAAGGCGGCGACGGCAAGGCCGCGGCTGCTCCCAAGGCCCCGCGCCCGCCCCGCAACCGCCACGTGCGCCTCAAGCGCGCGCTGGCGGGAAGGGCCTCGCTGGCCGGCGACGGCATCCGTGTCACCGAGGAGGAAGAGGCCGACCCCGACGCCCCGCCCGGGACCGTCTCCCGCGTCCGCCGCCGGTCCGCGAGGACCAAGCACCGCCCGCTGGAATGGTGGAGGTGCGAGCGGAAAGAGTACGGGAGGCCGCACAGGTCGCTGCCGACCGTCAGAGCGGTGGTGAGTTTTGTTGTGAACGTTTTTTTGTTTTTTTGTTTCCTTCGGGTGTCGAGGCTTTTTTGAATTTCTCTTCTTCGATAACTCACTCTCTTTTCTTCTTCTTCCTTCTCTCTCTGGAACCGCGCGATCTCTCTTCCAACTACAACAGGTCACCCGCACCCCGAGCCCGAGCTGGGAGTTCAAGGACGGCAAGCGGGAGCTGAAGCGCCGCAGGGCGACGATGCTGGAGAGAGGCGCCAACGACGACGGCGGCGACGACGGAAACGGAAACGACGGCGCCGGCCCTTCCAACGCTGCTGCTGCTCCAGCTGCCGCTGCCGCCCCTCGCTCGGCCAACCCCAAGTCCGCCCGCAAGAGCCTCACCTTCTCCTCTCGCGCCTCGCAGCAGCAGAGGCGCCAGCAGCAGCTGCTGCTCTCCTCCCAGCAGAGGCGAAACGCCGCCGTCGCCTCGTCGATCGGCGCGGCCGTCGTCGGCAGGCCGCTGCTGCGGCAGGGCGACGGCGGCGGGCGCGCGCTGGAGTTTGACGGCGACGACGACGACGACGAGGAGCAGGATGCCGACGCGATGATCGACGGCGCGATCGCCGCTGCAGGCGCGGTCGAGGCCGAGATGGAGGCGGAAGCAGCGGCAGCAGCAGCGGCAAGAGGAGCTTCTGTCCTCCCCGTCGCGGCCGAGCTCGACTTTGAGACGGCACTCGTGCTCGCCGGCGGAGGCAACGGCAGCGCCGGGACGACTGCTGCTACCGCCGCTCTGGCTGCCGGAGACGCCCCGCTGCAGCACCAGTCCCTGAATTACGACGACCTCGGAGAGGAGCTGGACGTCGAAGACGACGTTGGTGCTGCTGCTATCGTGGAAGCAGAGGCGGCAGGTGCAGCGGCACCGGTCGTCGCCGTCGAAGAAGAAGAAGAAGAGCCCGCTGCCGCCGCCGCCGCTGCTGCTGCTGCCCCGGCAGATGCCGACGACGGCGCTTGGGGAGGAGCCGGCGACGACAACGACACCGTCAACGCCGCCGCCGCAACAACCACGGCAAACACCAACGCTGCTGCCGCGACCGCGACTGCGACCACGGCGGCCCTCGAGGAGGAGGAGGAGGAAGCGAGGGCCGAGGAGCAGGCGCAGCTGGAAGCCGCCGAGGCTGCTGCGGCGGCGGTGGCGGCGGCGACTCCCAACGACGACGACGGCGACCAGCAGCAGCAGCAAGCGACCGCCGCCGTCTCCGAGCCATTTGCGACCACGGGCCCCCTGGACAACACCACGGTCGACGAGGGCGACGACGACGGGATGATGGAGGCGGTCCTGCGAGAGGAAGAGAGGGCTGCCGAAGAAGAAGGCCGAGGCGCCGGCGCGCGAGGAGGGCAAGGGGAAGAAGAGGGCGCTGCTGCTGCTGCTGCTGCCTCTTCTCCCGCTGCTGCTGCCTCTTCTCCCGCTGCTGCTGCCACTTCTCCCGCTGCCGCTGTTTCTGACGTCGATGCTCCCGCGAACAACAACGACACGGCCGAGCTCCTCGAGAGCGTGCTGCAGCAGGCTGTGGACGGAGACGACGACGAGACCGCCGCCGCTGCCGCCACCGCTGCCGTCGACGACGACGACGCGCCTCCTGCTCCTCTGTTGGCGTGATTTTTTATTTCATCATTTATTTCGACTATTTCGTTTTTTTATTTCGTTTTCCATTTCTCTTCGGAACTGGGCGAGAGGGAGAGAGAGGAGAGACAAGACACAAAAGAGGGAAGAGAATAAGAGACACAAAGAACCAAAAAACGGGCTGTAACAGAACACACACGTACACAACAACGAGAAAAAACAGGTTGGAAAAAAAAAAACTTCTCTCTCAATCACTCTCCTCTTCTTCACACTCGACCCCCACACAGCTTCGGCACCGGAACCAGCAGCCTCGTCCTCTTCCTGTACGCCTGGTATCCCGACTCCCCTTCTCCCCACCTCGCCTTGGCCTGGGCTTCCTGCAAAGGAACACCGGAGACGAAGAGCAGCAAAAAGGCCACAAACGCGGGACCCAGCACCGTGAGCCACGCCGCCGTTTTTCCAAAGCTGGGCACGCAGAGCAGCCACAGCCCGAGCTGCAGGATGATCTCGCCGAAGTAATTTGGGTACCGGGCCAGCGACCAGAGGCCCTCGTCGATGAACTTCCCTTTGTTCGAAGGCACGGCGAGCCGGAACCGGAGCTTTTGCGCGTCGGCGACCGACTCGATCGCAAACCCGAGGAAAAACAAAAGGGGGCCGATGACGTCTGTCGCTTTCAACGCGCTCCCGCCGCCGCCGGGCGTGCCGTTGAGCCACAGCGTCCCCGATGCGGTGGCGAAGATCCAGAGGGCCTGCATCAGCCAATACACCAGAAACAGCGACGGCTTCTTCAGGGCCTCCTCGAACCTCGAGTCCCCGCCGAGCTTGAGGACGCGGAAGAGCAAAAATGCGCCGAGGCGGGCCGCCCACAGGGCGAGCAGGACCGTGGCCGTGACCTGGCGCGGAGATGAAGACGAAGGCGAGGTCCCGAGGAAGAAGGAGAGCAGGGCGAGGGCGACGTAGGTGCAGCTGGCGGTGAAGTCGTAAATCTTGTCGGTCTTGAGGAGGACGGAGACCGCCCACCCCGCGAGCTGGACAGCGACGTCAAGGAGGGCTCCCGCGACGAGGACCGCGGGGGCGCCGGAGAGGGCGCCGAAGGTGAAGGACATGATGGTCGAGGAGGCGGTGGCGGTGGCGGCGGCGGCGGCGAGGGAAGAAGGAGCGAGAGCGGCAGCCGGGGAGGAGGTCGAGCGACTACGGCGACGTGGCAACAGCTTCGATGACGACGACGTCGATCTGTGCCGGCTTTCGTGGGGGGCCCTGAGCTTTGAAGCGGGGAGGGCGACACTTGTAGCGGAGAGACAAGAGGCGGGTCTCGTCGACGCGAGGAGGACGGGCTTGGCGAGCGAGCGAGCGGGGAGGGGCAGGCGCGAGCTGGTGGCCATTCACGCTCGAGGGAAACCCAAAAAGATTGAAAAGATTGGAGTCTGTCGTACCCCTCCTATTTTCCTCGCTTCAATTTTTTACAGACAAAAGAATTCGTTTTTCTCTCCCGAGTTCTTCGCGCCACCGCGATTCTTTCAGAACCGAACCCAGCAGCGGTCGCAGAGTCCCTTTGAAGTGAGTCGTTTTCGGGGGTTGTAGGGGAGAGGTGAATGGAAAAAGAAGATAAAGTGAGCGTTTTTAAAGAAGAGGTTGGCTTCGGTCGGTCGTCCTCTTCTCTCCTCCCTCTCCTCCCTCTCTCCCTTCTCTTCTCTCTCTCTCTCTCCCTTCTCTTCTCTCTCTCTCTCTCTCTCCCTTCTCGTCTCTCTCTTCTCTCTCCCGTACGCTGACTCACAATGCAGTCCCCGGAGCAGTCGATAGTGTACCCCAGCAGCCTAGGCGTCCGCTTCACGCACCCTTTCGCTGCGGGCCCCTGGATCTTCCACTCCTTGGCCAGCTTCGCGACGTTGGCCCTGAGCTGCTCCTCGGCGTCGAGGTTGAGCGTCTCCGGGAACGAGAGCAGCACGGCCAGGGCCTCGTCGCGGGACAGGGAGAGGTCGTTGGGGTTGGAAGGAGTGTCGTCGGAGGGAGCAGCAGCAGCAAGCAAGAAGGACAGCGAGCGCTCGACCGCGGCCGGGTCCGGGGTCGCCTCCTCGACGGAGCCCCTCCAGTAGGTGCTCCGGCCCCAACCAAAGGCCGTGGTGAGGAGCTCGTCGCTTGGAATAGTTTTTTCATTCGAAAAGGGGACAAGAGAGCGAGCGGAGAGAGCGAGTGAGTCGGGGGAGTTTCCGAATGGAGGGGAAAAAAAAAAAGCCCCTCGACGCCCCGGGAGAAAAAGTGTACAAAAACACCTCACCTCTCTTCTTCGCTGATCTCGAGCGCCGAGGCCACGAGAGTGGAGGTCGCCTGCCAGGCGAGAAGGCCCTCGCCGTCGAGAGTGGAGCGGGCGCGGCAGGAGGCTGTTTTTGGTGGTTTGGTGTGGTGGTCGAGGTCGAGGTCGAAGAGGGAGTGAGTGATTTTGGTTTTCGTGGCAGATTCTCTCTCTGTATGATTGTTTTCAGCTTCGGGCTGGTCTCTTTCGACCATCTTTTGCTAGGTCTCACGCACCTCCTGACATATTTGCTTGCTCCGCCGCGGGATCGGCCATGGAAGAAGCTCGGACGCGGCGCCGCGACAGCGCAAAAGACGAAGGAGATGCGATCGACGCGGGCGACTGAACGAGTGATCGCTCGCTCCGGGGGGGCAAACAAGAACCAACTTTGCTGCTCGCGACCTTCGAGCGCGCAGTTCGCACTGCTAGCGGTGCCCGGAGAGCAGCAGAGGAGGAAATGGAGGCGCGCATTTCTCAGGGGCCTTTGAGAGGGAAACAAGAAAACGCAAAAAAACGTGGCCAGGTTTTCTTGAGTTTTTTCAAAATTTGAGTTCTTTTTGCTTAAAAAAATCTCCTCGCTCGCTGACTCCGTTCGCACTCTTCGTCAAAGAAGGAGCATCGACTCTCCACAAGCCCCCCCCCTTCTTCGTCGCTCCGCTCCCTCGCCCGCTCTCTCTGCCTCGACATTTCATGAGAGCCTCCCCGACGCGACGCATGGGCTCCTACGAGCGCTTCCAGGACTCGGTGCGTCCCTCTCTTTTGAAGGAAACGGCACC
>Ga0315289_10000585_pt1 | contig 56147 bp, 48 predicted proteins | sample YL17G11_40_MG_FD_203452 | JGI IMG/M metagenome (GOLD analysis project Ga0315289, IMG submission 203452) | Sediment microbial communities from Yellowstone Lake, YNP, Wyoming, USA - YL17G11_40 | ecosystem: Environmental > Aquatic > Freshwater > Lake > Sediment | place: USA: Wyoming | collected...
CCATCACGGATGGTTGTCATTCCCGCGGATGACACGGACACCTGTCGTTCCCATCACGGATGGTTGTCATTCCCGCGAAAGCGGGAATCCACTCTCTCCCAAGTCATAATATGAATCCGGCCATCAGCGATTCTCTTTTCAATTCCTATGTTCATACACTCTTCTTAATCGTTGGTCACTCCGATATGGAGGGTTCCCCGATTTGGTGAAGGCAGAATATGACATAGTAGGTTTCCATTGTGGATTCCCGCTTTCGCGGGAATGACACTCTGAACTGCTTGTGCGGGAATGACAGGGGAGCAATTTGGACGCCGATGCCCGCGTACGCGGGGACCGTCGTCGCTGCGTCGTATCGCACGCTGCCCCTTCAGAGAGGAAATCTATTTCGAGATAGGTTCTCTGTTCCCCCCACAAAGTGGGGGGAGAACCGATTCCCCCTCCATTACATGGGAGGGCATAGGGGAGGTAGATTGAGAATATTAATAGTGAGATAGCTTCATGAACTTCTTAGCGCTCAAAAAGGGGATTATCTACGGCCCGGTGGCATCGCGGCGCTTCGGGCTTTCGCTTGGGATCAATCTGTCGCCCTGTGACAAAAAGCTCTGTTCGCTGAATTGCGTTTATTGTCAATATGGCCCGACCGAGCTTTTGCAGGCGACGAGCGAGGGCGTTTCGCTGCCCAGCGTGAATGATGTTGTTCGCGCGCTTGAGCAAACGCTCCAGCAAGAAATTCACTTGAATCAAATCGCTTTCTCGGGCAACGGCGAGCCGACGATGCATCCCGATTTCGCCGAGCTTGTGGAGCGCGTGACCCAGCTTCGCAATCAATGGGTGCCGACAGCGCGCATGGCATTGCTCTCGAACGGCTCGATGCTCCACAGCGGAACGGTGCGCGCGGCTTGCGCAAAGCTTGATCGGTGCGTTGTGAAAGTGGATTGCGGTCGCGCGGAGACATTCATGCGCTACAATCGTCCGGCGAAGGAAGTCACTTTCGAGACCATTCTCAAAGGCGCTCGCGCTCTTCCCAATTTCTACACGGAGACACTCATCACCGCGGGCAAGGGCGGCAACAGCAATCCCGAGGAGCGCGCGGCGTGGATGGAAGTCATCAAGGAGCTGAAGCCTCGCGAGGCGCATATCTATTCCATTGACCGCCCTCCCGCCGTCTCGACCCTGAAGCCCGTCGCCCGCGAAATGCTCAACAAATGGGCCCGCGAAGCAACCGACGCGACGGGGGTGGTGGTGAGGGCGTTTTGAGAAGTTCTCGATTTCCGCCCACGATGGCGGGGGCAACTGGTTATACTGGTTAGTGAGCTAACCGGTTAAAGAGAGTATTCCGCGTGGCAAGCCGGTGAACCCAGATCCACAATTTCTGCGGTGGTTATCTCTCCTTGGGGTAGCTGTTGCAGTCACAGGCGTATTATTCCTCTTGTTGCTCCCGAAGGACGACAGAGACAGACGGGTTAGAGCAACCGGCGCTTTTATTTTTGGAATGGTCCTACTTGTCTATGTGTTTTTGACAAAGAACCCTGACGTACTGGAATCCGCGGAAAAGTACATCGCCCTGACCCTTATCGGGATGGTAATCGCCACAATATCGGTTATTAGGTTGTTGAAAAAATAGAGACAGCCAGCGTACCCACGCACTGATATGCTATCAGCGCCGCGCGGCATCATAGAGACAAAACCAAAGTTCCGCACGAGTCGTCAACTTCACTTCTGGCATATAGGAGGGTCCGAAAAATGACCGACAATGTCCCCTACATGATTTCAGTGAAAAATCTCCAGAAGATCCTCGATGCTATTCAGAGGGCTGGAGTCCCGGAAGTCTTTAACTTTGACTTCCTCAAGGATCTTGGGTACAAGAGTTCTAATGACCGAGCCATCATCAAGATTCTCAAGTACATCGGAATGCTCGACGCCTCTGGTCATCCTCAGACTGCCTATCGAGAATTCATGGATAACACAAAAGCACGAGGGGTCTTGGCGTCAAGGTTGCATAATGCCTACGATGACCTCTTTCTGAGTGACAAACAGGCCCACAGCAAATCCACTGCATCTCTAAAAGGGTGGTTCAAGACCAAAACTGGAGCCGGAGAAGCAACTGCGATGAAGATGGCTACTACCTTCAAGAATCTCGCCTCATACGCCGATTTTTCCAAGTTGCCTGTGATCCAATTGCCTCCTGTAACTGAACCGCCAGAGAAAGAGCCTCTACCTCTTCTCCCTTCTAGACCAGATAGGGTCGCCGAGACAGGCTTCGGTCTGGTTTATCGATTCGAGATCCATCTTCCCGACACGCAGAATGTCGATACATTTCGAGCAATTTTTCGAGCCCTTCGCGAGGAGTTGATGCTGTGAAATCAAAGATCTACGACTTCGTATTCAAAGGAATCATGACGTCGCACTGTATCCGGGATTTGCAGGCATCCGGGATACTTCGTTTACCAGCGGTCACTCCCGACGAACGGCGGGAGCAAGATCTCTTTGCTCCTGTGCCCGAGAGAATTCGAACAGGTTCGATCCACATGCAGCGCTATTATCGGATTCTGTATGTTCTTGAGAACTTTGTCCGTGATTTTATCATTACGAGATTTTCAGAGCTCGACGGTGAGGGATGGTTTGACAATCGAGCAACATCTGACATGAAGAAGAAGGTTGAAATGCGACGACAGGACGAACAGAAGAATCAATGGCATATTGGCCGCAATAGACATTCGATATATTACTTGGATTTCGGTGACCTCGGCCTCTTGATTAATAATCATTGGGCCGAATTCAAGGACTTCATCGACAATCAGGCATGGGTATCGGCTCGTATTGACGAGGCTGAGCGCACGCGAAATGTCATCGCTCATACGAATCTCTTGTCATCAGAGGAAGGTGTTCGTCTTGAAATGTACCTAAAAGATTGGTTGCTACAGGTTGGGTAGGTTATGTCTTGCACCTTTTGGCAGGAAAAGTAGGAAGATTTGAACACCCTTATCGGCATACTATCCCTCCAGGGCGATTTTCCGAAGCATGAGGAGGCGTTTCGGCGACTAAAAGTTCGGACGCGCCAGGTGCGGACGGAAGGCGACCTCGAAGGCTTGAGCGGCCTCGTCGTTCCGGGCGGGGAAAGCACCACGCTCTCGCGGTTGTTGCTCCCCGCTTTCGCGGGGACTACTTTCGCGGGGACGGGGTTCGCCGAGCGGCTTCGGGATTTCGCAAGCTCGCATCCCGTTTGGGGCACCTGCGCGGGGATGATTTTGCTGTGCAAAGACGCCGGCGACGCGCGCGTGACCTGCTTGGGCCTTCTCGATGTCGAAGTCATCCGCAACGGCTACGGGCGGCAAGTGCATTCGTTTGAAACCGACCTCGCGATACCGTGCTTGAACGAAAAAATGAGAACTTTTCGCGCCGTGTTCATTCGCGCGCCGCGCGTGGTGAAAGTCGGCCCGGATGTCGAAGTCCTGGCGAGATTGGACGGTCCCCGCTTTCGCGGGGAACCGGTGATGCTCAAGCGCGGGCATCTTTTGGCGACGGGTTTTCATCCGGAACTGACGGACGATTTGCGGATACAGCAGTATTTTCTCTCGATGTTTTAGAGTGCCGGTCGGGTGAGGGCACCCGCCACGGCGGATTCTGGCGGTGGGAGCACCCCTCTCGGCGAGATTTTTCATCGCGGCGGTGAATCTCCCGATTCACCCCGCATTGACAATACCGGGCGGGTCTGGAGACCCACCACGGCGACCTTGTTAATTCGAAAGGATGTTATGGAAAAGGCAATTCGTATTCTCATTCTCCCAATTCTTCTCTTCATCGTCGGCTGCGGGGAGCGGAATGCGGCGGATGTTGCTGGGCCGTTTCGGCTATTGGGCAGGCTTCAGACGCGCGGGTGGCCTCAAGATGTCGCCGTGGACGATACTCTCGCCGCTGTAGCTGACGACGAGGCAGGAACGGCGATCGTAGATATCCGCGACCCAGCGGCTCTCGATACCATTCGCACCTACCCGGTCTCGAGTTACAGCTACCGCGTGACGCTCTGTATTCTCTCGCTGGAGAACGGTGTTTTTGGACCATACAATGAATCGTATGGGGGACCGCAGCTCTACGAGATTTTCACCAGCCAATTCGTGCCCGGCGGTTTTAGTAACTCGCTTGAAGTCTATAAGATGGAGCTTGTTTCGAAGCCCGACACACTCCAGCTATTCACTGGCGACAGGAGCACGAGCGATGGATTCACGGTTCGCATGATTGCGAAATCTGGAGACAGTTGGAATCCAGTCGATAATGAGCAGTTCCAATATACGAATGGGTTCCGAATCTATGGCTTTGGACGGTCGGGGGAACTCGCGGCCCTCTGTTATGATCAGCTTGGCATTTTCATTTGGAACTGGCGAACTTCTGACGACAGTATTTGGGTGGACACGCCCGGTGGGGCACGAGATGCGGTCTGGGTGGGCGATTATATCTATGTGGCCGACTATGGCAATGGCGTTCAAGTGATTGATGCTACATCGCTGGCGACCGCTCGAATTGTGGCATCCATCATGCCGCCGGGCTCATCGCGTTTGGATCGCATCGCGGCTGACGACAGCTATCTCTTCGTCCTCGACGCAAACGACGGCATCTATGTCCTTGACATCTCCACGCCGAATTCGCCGCGGTATCTGCAACTGCTCGAGACGCCGGCACCCAACGCCGTTGTCGCGCGCGATGGAAGAATCTATGTGGCCGACAGCTATCGCGGGTTGCTCATATATGGGACAGGCTGAGCTTATCGCGGTAAAATCTTTCAATAGAAAAAGCCCCGGCCGAGGATTTCGGTCGGGGCGATTTGTTAATTTGACTCACCCCTTCTAACTTCCCCTACTGAAGTAGGGGAAGAATTTGCGGCGTCCCCCTACTTCAGTAGGGGGACAACAGGGGGTTAATTCCCTATATTCTTGAGACGCGCTGGAGAACCAATTCAGTTTTTCAACAGTCGAAAGATTTCGTTCCACAGCTCTTCGCGCCCGCGATGCTGGATAGATGAATAGGCAAGAACGGAGATGGGTTTGTATCTCTGCAGCTCTTGTAGTAATCGCGGCATGTCTTCGCGCTCTTCGGCGGCGCTCAGTTTGTCCATTTTTGTAGGGACAAGTATGAAGGGCCTTTTGTAAGTTTGAAGCCAGTGCAACAGCTCGTGATCGTCATCCGTGGCGCCGTGACGACTATCCAAAATCACAATGACGCATCGAAGCTGTTCCGATTCGCGCAGGTAACCTTCCACCAATTTTCCCCACTTTCGGCGCATTGTTTCGGGCACGCGCGCAAAGCCATAACCCGGCAAATCCACGAAATAGTAGCGCTCATCCACGAGAAAATAATTGAGCAACTGCGTTTTTCCCGGACGCTTCGAAACGAGGGCCAGCTTGTGGCGGTTCAGAAGACTGTTGATGAGAGATGATTTGCCCACATTCGAGCGTCCCGCAAAGGCAATTTCGGGAAGAGCGGGCCCAGGGAGCGATTTCAGGTCGGCTCGTGAGGTGACATAGGTGGCGGATGGAATTTTCAACACGATGACAGAGAAATCAGGAGTGTCGTACGGTTTCCGAAAGAGGCGGCTCGGCTGGAGTCTCTTCTCGCGAGGGAAAGACATAATCCCAAACCTGCTTGATGGTGGAGACGAAGAAAACATCCATGTCTTTGCGCAGTTCTGCATGAAGATCCAGCCACTCTTTTTCGTTCTTGTCGGGAAGGATGAGCCGTTTGATGCCGGCGCGTTTTGCCGCCATCACTTTGGCTCCCAGGCCGCCAATCGGCAGCACATTGCCGCGAAGTGTCAATTCTCCTGTCATGGCAACATCCGCTTCCACGGGCCGCGAGATCAGCGCGGAAAGCATTGCCGTCGCCAGCGTAATGCCTGCTGAGGGGCCATCTTTCGGAATGCCGCCGACCGGAATGTGGATGTGCATGTCGAGCTTGCGATGGAAATCTTCCGGGACGCCCCAGTAATGTCCGTTGGCGCGAATATAAGAGAGAGCGGCTTGCGCGGATTCTTTCATCACATCTCCGAGTTGGCCGGTCAGTTGCAGCGTTCCGCGCCCTTTCATTAAGGTCGCCTGAATGTTCAAAATTTCGCCGCCGGATGAAGTCCACGCCAATCCCACCGCCGAGCCAATTCGATCTCCCTGTTCGACTTCGTCTTTGTGGAATGGTGGCAAGCCGAGGAATTTCTCGAGGTTCTTGACGGTTATTTCGACGGCTTGCGAGGTCTTGGACGGATTTTCGCGGGCGACTTTTCGGCAGATGCGGGCGAGGTGGCGTTCAAGCTCTCGCACACCCGCTTCCCTCGTGTAGATGTCAATGATGCTGAGAATGACCTCGTCAGGAATGTCAACCTCACTGGCCTCCAGGCCATGTTCGCGACGCTGTTTGGGCAGCAGAAATTGGCGAGCGATGTGCAGTTTCTCTTGTGCAAGATACCCCGGCAACTCAATGATTTCCATACGATCCTGAAGCGGCAGCGGAATCTCGTGACGGATGTTGGCAGTCGTGATAAACATCACCTGCGATAAATCATAGTCCACTTCGAGGTAATGGTCAGAAAAGTGTGCGTTTTGTTCAGGGTCAAGAACCTCGAGCAACGCTGCCGAGGGGTCCCCGCGAAAATCCGTGGACATTTTGTCCACTTCATCAAGCAAGAAGACGGGATTGATGGTCGCGGCGCGTTTCATTTGCTGAATAATGCGGCCGGGAAGCGAGCCGATATAGGTGCGGCGATGACCTCGAATTTCGGCCTCATCACGCACGCCCCCCAGCGAAACTCGAATGAAACGCCGCCCCATCGCGCGGGCGATTGAGCGTCCCAACGAAGTTTTGCCCACCCCGGGTGGGCCCACGAAACACAGAATCGGTCCGTGCATCTTCTGTACGCGTCCCAAAACCGCCAGATGCTCCAAAATGCGTTCTTTGGGTTTCTCCAAGCCATAATGGTCTTCGTCCAAAATGCGCTGAGCCAATTCAATATCCAGATTATCGTCGGTGGCGGTACTCCAGGGGAGACTGGTCAACCAATCGAGATAGTTCTTGATGACCGACGCCTCAGGGGAAAGCATCGGCATTCCCTTCAGTTTCTCCAATTCCTCGTTGGCTTTTTCTTTCGCTTCTTTGGGCATGCGCGCCTTGCGAATCTTGCGGCGGTATTGGACAATATCGGCGTAGTCATCTTCAAATTCTTCTCCCAATTCCTTTTTGATGACCCGCATTTGCTCCTGAAGGTAATAGGCTCGCTGAGACCGGGTAATTTTCTCGCGCACCTTCTTTTCGATGGATCGCTCAACTTTCAGAATCTTGATTTCTTCATCGAGAGCCTTGGATATGGCTGAAAGGACATCCGCCATGCTCTCCATGCTCAGGATTTCTTGTTTGCGCTCCATCGAAAGCGAAAGGTGCGCCATAATGAAGTCCGCCATCTGGCTTGGGTCGGGCAAGTTGACCAAGGTGATGAGAATTTCATCCGGAAGCTCGCGATTCAAATTGACATACTCGCGGAAAAGGCTTTCCGCGAAACGCACCGACCCTTTCACTTGGAGACTATTTTCGTCCGCGGGTTGGAAGGCGGCAACTTTGGCCTGAAGGTAAGCCTCTTCGCTCTCGAAACTCAGAACCCGAGCCCGCTGAACCCCCTCCACGAGAACTTTCACCAGGCCATTGGGGAGCTTCAGAATTTGCAGGATGTTGCCAACAACGCCGACCTCGTACAGGTCAGCGGGCGCAGGCTCCTCCTTGGCAGGATCGCGCTGGGCCACCAGCAACACCAACTTTGTCGTCACCATCGCCCGCTCCACCGCCTGCAGGGTTCTCTCGCGTCCCACAAGCAGAGGGAAAATCATCGCGGGAAAAATAACCACATCCCGCAACGGCAGAACCGGAAGCGTTTGGACAGCGTTTATTTCTTTGGTCATCAGGGATTCTTTCTAAATTTCACGCCGCAGCCGTTTGACTGTAACACGAAGCTGTTCGCGATATTTCTGAACCGTGCGCCGTGCAATCGGGAATCCTTCTTTCGCCAAGATGTCGGCGATGGCCTGATCGGAAAGAGGATCCGATTTGTCTTCACCGGCGATAATCTCCTTCAAACGGTCTTTGATGACCTTCGTGGACACATCATCGCCGGAAGAGGTTTCCATGCGCTCGCTGAAGAAAAATTTCAATTCAAGAACTCCCCAATCCGTCTGCACATATTTGCCGGAGGTGACGCGTGAGATCGTCGAAATGTCCATGCCGATGTCTTCGGCGATGTCCTGCAGAATCATCGGTTTCAGATATTCCTTTCCTTTGCGGAAGAAATCCTCTTGGCGTTTCACGATGGCGCGCATCGTCCGCAGAATCGTCGCTCGCCGCTGATGGATGGCATTGATAAACCAGCGGGCGCTTTCGAGTTTGCGCGTAACGAACTCTTTGACTTTCTTATCCGTGCCGCCTTTCAGGAACATGTCTTTGTAGGCGGTGTTGATGTAGAAGTTGGGGATATTGCCATCGTTCAGATAAACGGCAAATTCGTCTTCTACGCGACTGACGACAAGCTCAGGAATGATGTAATTCTGCTTTTCGTCGAAGTAGCCCTCCCCGGGCCTGGGATTGCATTTGCGAATTTCCTCGAACGCCTCTTTGACCTCTTCAAGCGAGATCCCGAGTTTGCGGGCAATGATTTCGTAGCGCTTGTTGACAAACGAATCGAAACACTCCGTCAGAATGCGAACGGCATTCGGAGTAGGCATTTCTCGCTGTTGCAGTTGGAGCAGAAGGCACTCAGTCAGGTTGCGTGCTGCGATGCCGGGCGGGTCAAAGGCCTGCACGACTTTAAGGATTCTCTCCACCGCTTCGGGAGTCATCTTCAGCTCGCGGGCAAATTCCTCGACGGATAGCGTCAAGTAGCCGTCGTTGCTCAGACTGCCGATAATGAACTCCCCGATTTGGTATTCTTCATCCGTCAAGCGCTGCAAGCGAAGTTGTTCTTCGAGATGCTCGGAAAGCGTCGGGACAATGGCTCGCGGCGTTTCCACCAACTCTTCCGGCGAGGGGCGGCTCGCGCGGTAGTAGTATTGGTCATCGGTCAGGAAATTGTCCCAATCAATCTCTTGTTCCTTCGCCGCTTGGGCTTCCGCCATGGCGGGTTCGTCGGGAGCGCTTGCCGGAACAGCGGCTTCTTCCGTTTCCTCTGCCTCCTCCGTCGCTGCGGCAGATTTCTCGGATTCAAGCTCTGAAGAATCCTTGTCCACAACCGCTTCATCTTCCGAGATCTCTTCGAGAAACGGATTCTCCATCAGCTCGGCTCGCACCCGCAATTCCAATTGAAGAAGAGGCAACTGAATGAGTTCCGACCGAAGAATCTGCTGTGGCTGAAGAATTTGTTCCTGGCGTTGGCGTAGTTCCTGTCTGAGCGTCTGCATTGTAATCAGGTCCTCCTATTCCCCTCCGCGCCGCTCTCATCGAAGAGGTTCATCTCTGTCTCGCTTGGGGATCGGTTCAGATTCCCACCAAATTTCTTCATTTTGTTCCCCAATACATTATCGGCAAAGTCCTCGCCGAGGCGGATCTCCAGATCCGCCCGGAATCGGTTCAACGCGAGGCGAATCGGGAGATTCACCGCCGCGACCAAACTACCTGTCCAATCGGAAGCTCTCGCCCAAGTATATTCGACGCGCCTCGGGATCGTTGGCCAGGAATTCTGCGCTCCCTTCTTTCAGAATTTGTCCCCCGTAGAGCAAATAGGAGCGGTCCGTAATGGCGAGCGTCTCGTGGACATTGTGGTCTGTGATCAGGACACCGATGCCTTTCGCTTTCAATCCTCGAACAATATTTTGGATGTCCAGAACGGCAATGGGATCAATACCGGCAAAGGGTTCGTCCAAGAGCATAAACTTCGGTTGAATCACGAGCGAACGCGCAATTTCGAGTCGCCGCCGTTCTCCTCCCGAGAGCAGATAGGCTTTGCTCTTGGCGACATGAGCAATGGAAAACTCCTCCAAAAGAGTTTCGAGGCGCCGTCGTCGCTCGGCTCTTGAAATTGGCATCAGTTCGAGAATGGCCAGAAGGTTGCGCTCGACGGAGAGTTTCCGAAAGGCCGATGCTTCCTGCGAGAGATACCCAATTCCCAATCGCGCTCGTTTGAACATGGGCAGTCTTGTTATCTTACGCCCATCCAAGTGGATGTCGCCTCTCGTCGGGCGAATCATACCCGTCATCATGTAAAATGTCGTTGTCTTGCCAGCGCCGTTCGGACCGAGAAGACCCACGATTTCGCCCATTTCCACCGTTACGGTGATTTTGTCCACGACGCGCCGTCGGCCATAGGCCTTGACGAGCTGCTCTCCGCGCAATACGGATGGACCTGTCACCTCTCCAGAGGTCATAACTTATGAGCCATCTTTTTCTTTGCCTGCTCTTTGCGCACAAGCCACCATCCCAGAATTACGAGTCCCCAAATAATGAAATGAGAGATCGTGGCAATGGCAACGCCCGCGCGAACGCTGGCGGGTCGGAACAAGTATTGTACATGATGTTTCCCTGGAGAAAGATAAAGACCTCGGACAAAAGTGTTGACCAAGTAAATGTCCGCCCACTTGCCGTCCACCATCGCCTTCCAGCCCGGTGAATAGAACGCATCGGAGAGCACGAGAAAACTCGGGCGCTCTGTTTCCGCAACCATTTCGACTTTGTGCGGGGTGTAAGTCGTAATGGCTGTACTTCGGTTGGGCGTTGGCTCGATGGGGCCGGGAAGTTTGTGGTCTGCAATCGCCCAGTAATCGGGTTGAAAGTTGGATTGCTGCATCGCTCGCAGCGCCTGTTCGCGATCCGGGATAACTGCTATGGAATCTACGAAATAAGCGCGCGGTAGAACCCGCAAATTTTCATAAAGGTATCGCCGACCATTTGGATTCTTGATAATGAGCTTCAGCGTCGGTTCACCCGGTAGCTCCATCTCGGAAAGGACATACTTGCAGTTCAGCGACGACAGAAGAGGCAGGTGCAATGGAAAGCGAGCATTCGGTCCGCGGTAGAAGAGGTTCTCCAGCATGTCCTGGTAGGACCGCATTTTCGCCCCTTGGTAGCCGCCCATGGAGGAAATGCCGTAATACGCCCAGCGATTATCCTGCAACAAATTCCCCACCGGAAAAACACGGAAGAGAGACTTGTCCTGCTCGAGATATTGCACGGCGCTATCTTTGGCGAACATCTCTTCCATTCTTTCTACCCGCTGAGGTTCAAAGAACTTGTGCGCAAAGAGCCACATGTCTATGGCGGTAATGGCCAGAATGACTAAAATAAACGGTGTGCGTGCCAGTTTCCCTGTGACTCGCAGAAGAGAGGCCGCGAAAGCCAACGCCAGGAAAAGGAAGGCCACAATCAGGTCCGTATGCAGCAGCGAGAACCGCTCTGCACGAAGATTGGCCAGATACTGTGTCACATTGGTTCTTGATTGAGCCTCGGGATTGCCCCGGGAAGTGAGCTGCTGCATGTACTGATCAAATTCGCCGGGCTTCTCGAAAGAGCCGAAGAGCCCTTGCAAGGAATTCCCGCCAGCTAATACAATCAAGAGCACAACGACCGATGCAATTGTTCCATACAAAAAGACCTTTTGCCATCGCTGTGATTTTTCGATACCGGCGATGTGGCGAAGGCCAAAACCTGCCAAGATAATTCCCGAAAATCCGACCAGCAATACAATAAGCGACGGGGTGCGGAATTTGCTGAAGAGAGGCAGATGATCGAAGAGGAGCTTAAAGAAACTCATGAAATGCTGTCCGAATGACATGAGCAACGCGACGGCTGAAAGCACTCCCAGCGCTATGATCGTGCGATTCTTGGGCGCAAAGAACGCAAGGATCGCAAAGAGAAGGGGCACAACACCAAAATAGAAACTCGATGTAGTAAAGGGCATCGGCCCCCAGTACTGGGGAGATTTGAGACCAAACCACGAAGGTACGATGAAGGTGAGAATTTCCTTGGGATGAAAACTCCACATCGCCGCTTGTTCAACGGAATAGCCCCCTGCGCCTCCCGCCGCGAAAGCGGCCGGCATTCCTCGAATCGAATAGGGGACATATTCATAGAGCGGCAAATACCAGAGGGTTCCATTGGCGAATCCCAGGAGCGTGGCGAACGCTATCATCGCCCCCGGCGCAACCCAACCCAACGGTTTTGCCTTGATGTCCCAAACGGACCAAACAAGCCAATAGAGGCCGGTCATGATGGCCGCATAATAGACAATCTGCGTGTGCCCGCCCCACGCAATTTCCCATGCATAAGCCAGCGCCAAAAGAGCGAAATCAAAGAGACGGCGTTTCTCAAGCACGCGATGTGTCAGGAGTAGAATCAGAGGGAAATAGATGAAGGTCATGAACTTGCCGCCATGCGCCGCTGTCGCCAGAGAAATCAAATAGGGATTCCACGCCATGATCAGAGCCGAGAGAAGCGATATCAGCGGCCGAAAAGAAAGCTGGCGCATCAAAAGGTAGGTTAGAAGACCTCCATAGAGGAATAGGGAGATGAGCCAACGAGTTTGCAGCGCCTCTTCCCCTTTACCCGCTCCGAGAAAAAGCACATTTGTCGAGATGAGGTCGGCCCAGTAGCGGGGATTCAGCCATTTTCTTGCCACGGCGTAAGGGGGACCCATCAGGTTGTAATTGGAATAGGCTCCCGCTGCAAGAGAAGGAAAGCCTCCGAAAAGATAGGGGCACCACGCAGGAAAATCCCGACCTGCCTTAATCTCATGCGTCACATAGCTGTTCAAAGCGGTCGAGGCCTCCGTATCATCCCCCTTCGAAAAAGAAAGGTCTCGCAGAATAAGTTCGTTGAAGAGCAGAAAGACCGCGAGGAAAATCACAAAGCACGCCAGCACATCCGCCTGCCAGGTCTTCAAACCCAGTGTCCCTTTTGTGGACGACGGCGCGATCTCATGGGATCTGTCCTTCGCCGATTTGCTGTGCGGAGTTACTTTCTTTTTTGCGCTCAAGTTGTCCTCGATGTTTCCGATTCTATTTCTATCCTACTATCCTATTCGTCCTATTTTCCCACAAGCCGCTCCGGAGTGTAGCGGCCTTCGGTTCCTCCCACGACCTGGATGCGAGCCACTTGGCTGTTTTCCACAAACACACGCAGCCGGTCTCCCGAAGTCTCATTCATCCCGCGGCGCTCCCCTTTCTCAAGAATATAGTAGGTGGCGCGCGCCGTCCCCTCTACCAAGACTTCTTTCAATTCTTCCTTTTCCACCCAGAGGGTCATCCGTTTGCCCTCCATTCGCTGACGCCGCTCTCTATGGAGAGAGTCGCCCAGTGAGGTAGCCACGGCATGCCCGATGACAAAGACTTGCTTGAGCTCCTCGTTGTCAAAGTGCAGCCGGATGGTGTCACCCGTGATTTCGTCTCTTTCGTGGTTTGCCTGTGGATTGCCAAAGAGTTCAGCTTCCTGCTTTTCTCTTATGTAGTCGAGGCGGTTACCTGTTGCTTGGAGCTTGCCTCGTTGAATTTCAACATGCCCGCGCACTCGTGCGACTTTCGATTCTCCAAAATATTCGACCGTATCGCCATGGATTTCCATGCGTACAGCCCCGACGGAATCGCGCTCCGTGAGAACCGGATTCAGGGTAACTCGGCCGTAGTGTTCATCTTCGCTCAGATAGCCCTCTTGACCCGTAAGCAGCAGATGCCGATTCTCCTCACGCAAATGCACATCCTGATACAGGTAGGCTTCACGGCGGCCTTCAAGATACCTTGCTCGGGCGCAACTCATGGACACCGTATCCTGATAAATCCGAACATCGCCAAAGGCTTCGAGCGCTCCCGTCCATTCGTTATAAATCACCTCGTGTGCCAAGAGAATCCGCTGAGGATCCTTGCACTCGACATTTCTACGAAAGACAACGCGGCCTGTGTCGGGATAGTAGAACGCCTCCTCACAAGTTACCGAAAAACTATCCTGCGTCATCCAGACATTGCCGATAAGCTCCTGCCATTGGCTGTCTCCCGTGGTGTGGGAGCGCAAAACATCCGCGCGACGCAGCACAATCGGCGATGTGGGCTTGACGGCAGACGCCGCCTGTGCCCAAACAAGCAGCGAAAGAACAGCGATTCGGCAAAACATCTTCACGGCTCCGGATTCGGAGAGCGCTCGGCTGAATCGGAGCGTGTCAGTTCCGTTACGACGCTATCTTGGGGCGCCCGCCTTTCCCAGGCTCGGAAGCTGCGTCCTGTCGGCTTCTGGATTTCCCAATTCTCCAAATTCTCGTCCGAAACAAATCCAATTCCATAAAGGGTGTCCGTTGCCGTTGTGACGATGACTTCCGCATCGGAAATAATGCGCCGCGACCGATTGTCCCATCGCAGGGCTGGCGTTTTCAGTGTTGCGCCGCTGTCCCCGCGTACGCGGGGATCGGCCACCACGACATTGCCTGTCGCCAAGAGGTCTTTGCGCACTTCGTCCACCTGCCCCTTCTCGGCCGTCAGTCGCGAGGCGTGCTTTCCCTCTTTACTGAAGAAATCAACCACCATGTTGCTATCGAGATAGGTTACCGAGCGTCGCGAGAATTTCGAGATATGGCCCGCCTGAATCACGGCCACAGGAATGCCGTCGCGCGTGAAGGTAATCGTGGCGTCCCACAGCTCCTGGTCAGGGACATCTTGTGATTTCTTGAGAGGCGCGGGTGGAATGGAAATCTCGGCACATGAGACTACCATTAATGCCACAACCACAAGGAAGAGAATGATGCCCTTTCTATGAGTCGGCGGCATGTCTATTTTGGAATCCCTGACTTCAGCAAAATATGCATGTGGACAATTCCAACGAGACGACCGTCGTCTTCAACGACCGGCAGAACGGTGATGTTGTGAGTTTCCATGATATTGATGGCGCGGGTAATCAGACCTGCTGGAGAGACGGTCTTTGGATTTCGAGTGGCAAAATCCTCCACACACACCGTTTTCAAATCCAAATCCTTCCCCATGAGGCGGCGTAAATCTCCGTCCGTAACAATTCCCCAGAGTCTGTTCTGCTCATCGAGAACGCAGGCCGCGCCGAGCTTTTTGTCGCTGATTTCCTTGATGACTCCTGGCAACGGTGTTCGCTTCAGCACCTTTGGCATGTCATCGCCCTTCACCATGACATCCTCGATTCTCTCTCGGAGATGACGCCCCAAAACGCCACCCGGATGCAGAAAGGCAAAATCTTCACGGCGGAAGTCTTTGATCTTGAGGAGGGCGACAGCCAGTGCATCCCCCATAGCGAGAGTCGCCGTTGTCGAAGCTGTTGGTGCGAGGTCAAACGGGCAGGCTTCCTCCTCCACCGAGCAATCTATGACCACATCGCAGATCTCGGCTACAGGAGAATCCAGGGCGCCAAGAAGTCCAACCACGGGCACGCCGATGAGCTTGATGTAGGGGATAATGCCTTGCAGCTCCGGAGTATTACCGCTCTTGGAAATGATGACGACCGCATCGCGCTTGCTCACCATGCCGAGGTCACCATGGACGGCTTCAGCCGGATGGAGAAAGAAGGCCGGTGTGCCGGTACTCGAGAGCGTGGCGGCGATTTTGCGACCTACCAAGCCCGACTTGCCCATCCCCGTGACAACGACTCGACCACGAATATTTGCCAGGAGCCTCACAGCCTTTGCGAACGCCTGGTCAACTTTTGTTTCCAGATTTGCCACGGCTCTGGCTTCGATCCGCAAAACCTGCCGCGCGAGTTCCAATGATTCATTGTCTTTGATTTGATTATTCATGGTCTGAATGTATTTGACTTGCAAAGAGCGTCCAGTCCTTTTTCCCAGTGTCCATTGGCCTGAAGCCAGAGATCAACCAATTCGCGAACCGCGCCTTTCCCGCCCGGAAAACTGCTGATAAAATGAACCTTTCGACGCACTTCAGGGTGGGCATCAGCCGGACAAGCGGCCAGTCCCACTTGCTCAAGAATGGGCAGGTCCAGCAGGTCGTCCCCCATGTAGGCGACCTCTTCTGGTGCCAAGTTGTATCGCTGACAAATCGCCTTGAAAATGGTTAATTTCTCAGGATTTCCGAGGTGAATCTCGTCAAATTCAAGGTCTCGGCAGCGCTGCAAAGTAGCTTGCGAGGTTCGCCCACTAATGACTCCTGTCTTGAGCCCGAAGCGACGGCACCACACGAGTCCAAAGCCGTCACGCACGGAAAAGCGCTTCATCTCAACGCCGTTGTCGTCAAGATAAATCGTGCCGTCCGTCAAAACGCCGTCTATGTCGAGCATCAGCATTCGCGTGCGCGTAAGCCTGTGACGGAGGTCTGATGTGCTTGTATTGGGAAGAGGTCTTGTCAAATTTGAACCTGAAAACCTTTCCTGCCACGGCCTAAAGAAGGCGAATAAGGGGTGCAAGTCTGGTAAGTAGAGCTGCAGAGGTATAGTTTTTGCACTAAAAAGGTAATGCTTTTTGAGATTTTTGTCAAGAGAAAAGATGTATTTTTCGCCCCAGCCTTCATCCCGAGCCGCTTAGCTCTCCGCATGTGGCTAGCGAATTCGGGTCGGCAAAGAATCCCAGGCGAAGAAACGAAAAACCCAAGTCCAAAAGGCTTGGGCTCTTAACTCTCAAGGGAAAATGGCGCTACGATTAGGTTGGTACGAGCGGATGGGCTCCTTGGATGGCCTGACGCAAATCATCCATAGAAAAAGGCTTCTCAAGGTAGGCGTCAGGCGCATAATCCTGCAAAATTCCCCGGTATTGGAAATAGCCTGTAATTAGAATAACGGGCACATGGGGATTATGGCTCCTGATGTCGCGGAGAAGCAGCAGCCCGTTGCGATTGGGCATATGAATATCAGAAACCACGACGCCGGGGCTTTCGCGCTTGTAAATCTCCCAAGCCTCATCCCCGTCGCGGGCTTGCAACGGCTGGTAGCCTATGGCTCGCACCATATCTGCAAGCATTTGCAGCATATCGGGATCATCTTCGACCACAAGACATTTGGCACTCATTGCGGTATTTCCTGCAAGGACTATCTTCGACGAAATAGGCACTCCACAGGTATTTCGGCAATTTTTGTGCCATGTTTAGCCCTTGATCGCACCGAGCGGCCGCAATTTGAGGACTTTATGTGAAAGGCCTGCTTGGTGGGCGATTTCGACCACATCGTCCACATTCTTATAGGCTTCCGGATACTCCTCAGCCAGAGTATGGCGGCCTCGCGCCCGCACAATAATTCCGCGAGCCGCACGAAGCTCATCATCAATGCGCCGTCCTTTGGTCGCTCTAACCGCAGCATGGCGGCTCTGGAAGCGTCCCGCGCCATGACAGGTCGAGGCAAAAGTCTCGTCCACCGCTTTTGCGGCTCCGATTAGCAGATAAGAGGCACGTCCCATGTCACCGGGGATGAGAACGGGCGCCCCGATGTGCCGATAGACTTCAGGAACATCGGAATGGAGGGCAGGAAGTGACCGGGTTGCCCCCTTTCGATGGACACATAGCTTCCGCGCCTTTCCATTGACCAAATGGGTTTCGAATCGCGCAATGTTATGTGAAATGTCATAAATGAGGCGCATCCCCAATGCCTGCGGGTCCTTCTCAAATACCGTGCGAAAAGCCTCGCGCGCCCAATGAACAAGAATGAGGCGATTGGCCCAACCATAATTGGCGGCCGCGCACATGGCCTTGAAATAAGCCTTTCCTTGCTTTGAATCCAGCGGTGCGCAGGCAAGCTGCCGGTCGGGCAGTGAAATGGCATATTGGTGAATCGCCCCTTGCATAACCTCCAAGTAATCTTCACAAATCTTGTAGCCGAAGCCGCGCGAACCCGAGTGAATCATGACGCAGATTTGCCCCCGTTCCAGGCCGAAATCCCTCGCGCGCTGGGCATCATAGACTTCCTCGACCACTTGGACTTCCGCGAAATGATTCCCGGACCCCAGCGTGCCGAGCTGGTCTTCGCCTCGCAGCCTTGCCTTGTCAGACACCATGTCCGGATCAGCCTCTTTCAAGCAGCCATTCCCTTCGATGTGGCTTAGGTCAATATCCCAGCCGTATCCGTGTTCCACTGCCCAACGCGCTCCCTGCGTCATGACTTTGTTGATTTCCTTCGTGTTCAATTTGACGGGGCCTCCTATCCCAACCCCTGCGGGAATTCGCTGAAAGAAGGTATTGATAAGTGTCTCCAAAGCGGGCTGGACTTCCGTAAGAGACAGGTCCGTGCGCATTAGGTTGACGCCGCAATTGATGTCATAGCCGACACCTCCGGGAGAAATAATGCCCTCGTCAGCATCAAAGGCCGCAACACCTCCAATCGGAAAGCCATAACCCCAATGAATGTCCGGCATCGCCAGAGAACTGCCCACAATACCGGGGAGCGTCGCGACATTCGCTACTTGCTGTGGCGTATTGTCCTCGCGCAAATGAGAAAGCATCTGAGCGCTTGTGTAGATGATTCCGTCGGTGCGCATCCCTGGAACCGCACCTTTCGGTATGCGCACACGCCACGAGTCAATTGGCTCGAGTGGGATGGAATCCTTGGACATAGCCACCTCCTTCTTCTCCTCGACTTGGATTTCTACATACTGATCGCCGTCGGGGGTCTCCAGACCCACGATGGCGCCATTGCGGCTCTGGAGCCACAACGGCGCTCAGCAAACATACTCTCATGAGGACACACTACAGATCACAGAGCAAATCAATCGCTACCTCGCCTTGGCCTTGGACAATGGAGAGATTGTGATAGGTTACGGCCTTGATCTCACGGTCAATGTGATGCCTCTCGGGAGCCATTGGCTCGCCCGCGAAACTCGCCTCAATTTGCCAACTATCATGTAATACTAATGTTTTTATATGTTTGGGAAGCCAGCGGCGGCCGTAGATGAGAAAAAGCATTTCATTCAGGAAATTGACCACCATCTCCTGGTTGTCTCTTCCCTGCGCGGAAATCGCCCTCACTTCGGCATCGCGGATAGTCTCCGGTGGCAGAAGCGAGGCGACAAGACCATGCGCGGCCGCGGCGACAGCCGACAAGAGGTCGGTTCCCCGCACTCGAATCCCCAAGTCTCCCGACGCCTCATATTCGGAAAAAACCCCTGTGTCGCCTGAGAAGACATATTCCTTTTGCATTAGAAGAGCGCTCGGAGACAGATGGAACTTGACTCGCCATACTCAATATACGATGATTGTGAATCCATAGCAAACCTGCCGCCGGTTGCCCTTGGCTGGTCGCTGAATCCTGTGAGTCGAGGCTTCGGCGTGGCTATTTACCCTGTTTTGCAGGCTTACGACAGGGCAGCAGTGGGGCAAATTCTTGTAAAAACTATTGACAAATTGTGTAATATTTGCTATATTGACTTGCTTTTAGGATTTTGAAGAAAATCAAACCGTTAGAAGGAGTTCATCATGTTGCGTAAGTGTCTTTTTGTTGTCTTAGCTCTGTGCCTTGTGGGCGCAGGGCGCGGATGGGCTAAGCCCGCGTTTGGTATTAGGGGAGGCCTGAACATGGCCAATGCTAGCGTGAAACCGAAAGAATGGAGACTATATGAGGGAGAACCTGGAGTACCTTTTGACGTCAAGTCCACGCTAGGTGTGGTGATAGGTGAGGTAATCGAGTTTCCTCTTACTGAGACCAAGCAGACCGCCTTCATCCTCCGTTTGGAAGGTCTTTATGTGCAGAAAGGCTTTAAGGAAAGTCCCTCCAAAGAAGAGCCGGGCTACGAATATGAGGCGACGTGGGCCGTGGATGAGCTAGTGCTTGCACCATTTGCAGTTCTGCGCATTCCAATGCAAGGAGTGACACCATTCGTTCAAGCAGGTCCAGAATTGGGTATCCGGATCTCGGGCGTAGTGAAGGTGGAGGAAACCTATCCAGATTATGAAGGGGTCTCTCATTCGGAAACAGACAAAAGTTACCTTGAGAACTGGTCGCACACCAACTTTGGGTTGAATATCGGCGGGGGAGTTGCTGTCCCGGCGGGCAAAGGTGAAGTCGTGTTCGATGTCCGTTATAATCTGGGCTTGACCAATATGCATACATATAAGGAGGAGCCAGGAGAAGAGGATACCACCGTCAAGACCAACGGCATTCAGATCATGGTCGGCTATAACTTTTCCATTCCCACGAAATAGTAGTCTGAAGTCTCTCCGTACAAAGCCCGCGAGAATCTCGCGGGCTTTTTCGATTGGGTGGCGCACGAAAATAGCGGTTCCTGTGCTCAACGAGTAGCCATTTTTCCTGACCGGCAAACGAATCAACCTTTCCTGAAACAGCCTGGGCTTGAATCTATGACGATTTTGCCTCCATGGCAACCTCACGGTCGCCTCGAGTGGCTCAGAAAGGGCTCTCGCAGGGAAATATCGGGAGCAGGCGGCCTTTCCTCCCGGTTTCGAGACTTCCGTCTCAGGACGCGGGACTCTGAATGGTAGCGGGAGTCAAGTAAGTAGAGGGGGAACAAGTTTGCTATGGGGAAGTAGCGTGGAAAAATCATTGTAAAAACTATTGACAATTAGAATAAATTTTGTTATAATAGGCAATCTCTCAAAAAGAACCATTTCACATAATTTGGAGGAAAAACAGATGTTTAAGAAATCCAAGCTCTTAGTAATCTTGCTTGCTTTGGCTTTGATTCCTGCGACAGCATCAGCGACCGCTACCCGCGTCATTGGTTTTGGCGGTGAAGGAGCCGCATTCGTTATCAAGGATGCCGCAAACCCGGTACAGTTCCCGTCCACCCTCGTCTATTATCCGCACATATTGTATGCGGAATTTGCCCAGAGCGCAACTGTCGCATATTGGGACAGCAGCGTATACAAGGACGAGAATGGCGACACCCAGACCTCGTATTTTCTCGCCAAGCGAACCAGTACCTATCTTGACCGCGTTGGTGCCTGGTATGGCTTTGGGGAAGGCAAGTGCGTTCTCGGCTTTGATGTTTTCCATCGGAACAATACCGGCTACAAGGGGATGCCTCGAATTCGGGAGGATAATATCCCGTTCCGTCTCAATGTCCGTTGGGCCAAGCCGTTTGGCAATGTGGCAGTTGGCGCGGCATTGGGACTCTACCACGAGTCCTACAAAGAGGGAAAGATGACTGACGGGACCTCATCGAGCCTGGAGCAGAAGAGTACCATCATCGGATTGGACCTTGGACTTACCGCACTTGACAATCTCTTGGACGCTGCGGTAGGTTTCGAGATGCCCAGTTGGACGAACACAGGCGCCGATGGGAAGGCGATTACCGAAAATGACGGTTCCATGATGATTCGTGCCGCCGCTCGCTATTGGTATCACTATGGCGAGAAGACGACTCTGATTCCCAACTTTGAAGTCCGGATGCTCAAGGACGGATATACAGCAATTGATACGAGCGGAATCTCAGCGAGCACCACGACCTTCCGCGTAGGTGTGGGGCACAACTGGAAGCCAGCCGACAATGTCCTCGTCCTTTTTGATTTTGGTGTTCAATTCAAGTCCACCAAATACGAGTGGGAGCGCACCGGCACAAAGGAAAAGACCGACAGCTGGACGGATCTGCCTTACTGGCGCTGCGGTTGGGAAGGTCAAGTCTTCAAGTGGCTAAAGGTCCGCGCAGGTGCCGAGAAGATTTGGCAGAATGTGAAACAAGAGACCATCCCAGTTGAGCCGGAAGCCGGTAACACCTCCACCAACATGTATTTCGGCGGTGATTTCTTCGTCGGACCGGTGGTTATCCAATACCTCTTGGACCAGGATTTTGTTCGCCGTGGACCCTATTTCATTTCGGGCAGCGAGGGATCTCTATTCCACCGCTTCAGTCTTTTCTACAAGATTCCGAAGTAAGCCCTTTCGCTTTACAAAAGAGCAGAGCCGAAGGTCAGCGCCTTCGGCTCTTTTTGTCTTTAGATTCTTGTTTTGCAGCGTTTTGATGAGAAGCCACCGGCCTCCGATGCTTAGCCTCACCGAAAGAAGCCTGGACGGCAGGAAGATGCGGATGGACTGTCCGTTGCAGCACTAAATCCCGAAACCTGTTTTTCAGCGCCTTCCTTTCCGCAGGCAGGGCACTTCATCTTCGCTTCATCTCTCCAAGTCGGGATCCATTCGTCAAAGACTTTCCCGCAATCGGGGCATCGGTACTCAAAGATTGGCATGGCGTGATTTTCCTTGTGCTATTGGCTAATGCACTTTTTCGAAAAGCTGTCTCGCTCTTTTCTGCACCAGACCGCACGCTCCGCTTTCTCCACTAGACCCCACCGTCCTCGGTGGGGGGCATGCAGGACGCGGGAGCGTCCTGGCCTAGTGCTGCTTGCGAACAGGGTTGATTGTGGAGTCATCTTCAGTATTCGGCAGGGCGCAAACCCCTTCTCGGGAACGATGGGAGACATGCAGACTGCGTAGCGCCCAGCTTGCTGGGCTTAATGCTGCAGGAGTTTCCCGACGCGCCTGCGTCATTGCGATTCCGGAGAGTAACCACGCCCCAATTGGTAGACATTATCATAGGTGACTTTACAGCCCAGCAAGCTGGGCGCTACGAACTCAAGGAGCAGGCGACACCGCTCTTCGGCAACACGCAAACCTTAATGAAAGCAGCACTACAAGGTGGCGTTGCGCGTAATAGTTCACGATATGTATTGTTAATGGCGTGAATTAATTTACAAAATAATTTCCTCTTTGTCAAGTCGCGTGGGCAGCCCGAAGGCGGCCTCTGGATATGGAAAGGCCCTGACCACTCTAAATCGCGGTTAGGGCCTTGTTGTGAGATTTCTATCGAAGCGGGACGCGGGCTTCCGTTGGCTTCCCGGCTACGGGCCGGGTTTGCTCTCCGGGTAAGTCCGATTGTCCTCGTGGCAGGAGGAGCATGTCGGTCTGGCTCCAAAGTTGCGTTTTTCATGGCAATCGCCGCAGTCCATACCGGCGTGAACTTCATCCAAACCAACACCGGTCACCGTGCCGTGTTTGAAATTTTCGGGGGTCCAGTTCTTATGGCACGCATCACACATCGGCGAAAGTCCCGTGAATTTGCCTTTGGCCTTGTGGCAATGCTGGCATTTCAGGGGCTCATGATAATGAACGAGGGGCCAGCCGGTGTTCTCGTGCGTGAAGGCTTGCATTTCTTTCGAGCGATGGCACCATTCGCAACTTTTCATCGAGTGGCACTGATTGCACCAATCATGGAATTCATCCGTCGGCCGCACAAATTTGTAGGGTGGATTGCCCTGATCATGGCAATTGCGGCAGGATTCCTTCCGATGGCACTCATTGCAATTGAGCCCGAACATTTCAATGTGGTCATCGTGGAAGAAAGTGACGACTGTGTTTCCCTCAACACGCGTTTCCCAAGTGACTTTCTCCGGCCTTGCGGCGGGGCGATAGAAAGTCGTGCCCTCACTGGGCGGAGTTTCTCCCTTCATCAAGTGGCAGACTCGGCATTCGGTGTCGGGAGCCCACAGCGAGTGACACCCCATGCAGCTCCGGTGATAGGCGCCTTTCAGTTTAGGCTCAATCGGGTTATCCAATGTCGGTGTCACGGAATGGCACTCCACACAAGCAGGTTCCGAACTGCCCGGTGGCGTGTAATGATGGCAAGTCCCACAACCATCGCCCATCTCGGCCATCTCTTCATGGTTCTTATGGTCAAAGGCAACGACTTGATACGGCCCCTCCAAGACATCCATTTGAATCATGTGTGGCGGCGTTGCCTTCGCCCGCGCTTTGATTTCGCGGACCTTGATAGGCACCGTTCGCGGGCAACTCGGGAGGCACGGATTCTCCTTGGTCGGTGACGCGCACGTGTGGCAATCCGTGCATACGGTCGCGTTCTTGTGGAAATCCGTTGCCGGGACCTCCTTTTTCTGAGCCGCCACTGGCCACGGCAAATAGACAAAAAATCCGATGACTATCAACAGAAATATGGCGACTGAAATCTTCTTCGACATCTATCTATCTCCCGGTATGGAAGAATTCACAGGGAATCCGGCATGGAAAGAAACACAGGCTATTCCTAACTCGTGTGTCCTTTCTTTTTTCTATTCAATATCGTCCAAAAGATGCTGAACAGAATCAAGAAAGTGGCGGCAATCAGGTACTCTTGCCCTTTGGTCACAAGCATAAAATCGTGGAGTGTATGCATCCCTTTTTCTCCCGCTATCCTCGTTCATATTCGGATGGGTAATCCGGGTGTTCCCATAAAACAGGCATTCGGTTCACGATCCACCGGAAAGTAAGTATACCCACGGTAATAATCGTAATCGTGACGACAAACTCGGTCCACTTGGGGAAGTAACGATCCGGCAGATTCCAATTGAAGGCGATGATGGAGACATTCACGCGATTCAGGATGATTCCGATGACCGTGTAGATTGCAGCAAACCGAACCCAAGCGGCGCTCTCGCGTCGTACGGCCCAGACGAAAATAAAGCATGGAATGAGTACGAATCCGATCACTTCTACCAAGAACCAGTACCCCAGCGGAGTATTGAGGAGATCCCAATGCTGGCCATGAGCGACTCCGATCCACTTAAGGGTGAAATAGGCAAAGAGCGCCGCTGCCGCTGCTTTCCCCAAACCCAGGGTGAGCCGGTCGAAATTCTCATGCTCGTGGTGACCAATTTGCCTTGAGAAAACTCGGTGCGAGAACATGCTTTCGAAAATCACCATCGTCATCCCGCCAATAATGGCGGAGGCGAGAAAGAAAATGGGGAGGAACGGAGTATACCACAAAGGATGAAGCTTGCCGGGCGTCAGTAAGAACAGAGCTCCCAGGGCTGATTGATGCAGCGTCGAGAGAATCACACCGAAGATTGTCGCCCCGATGGTTACCCTGACCGCCCATTTGCGAAGTGTTTTCCAGCCCAACCATTCAAAGATCGCGGGGCAAAACTCCACGAATTGGCAAGAGAGATAGAGCGCGACATGCCAGCCCACGAGAAACATCACCGAAGTTGTTCCGTAGGAGACCAGCATGGGGTAAGGCAGACGCCAGGGGCGGCCGAGGTCAAAGGAGAGACCGATGACTACAAAGAAATATCCCAAAAGACCGGTCAGCACCGCCGGACGAACGATCGCATGATATTCTTTCATGCCGAAAAGATAAACGGCGGAACCCAGCGTGAACCCACCCGCTGCCAGCGCGACACCGCACAAAACATCCACACCAATCCAGAGACCCCAGGGATAGTTGTCCGTCAGATTGGTTGTCGCCGCCAGGCCTTGCGTGAATCGGACAAAAGTTATCGGGATTCCCACAGCAAGAATCAGAGCGGCCACGATATTGAATGGCGTGATCTGCTTCTTTATATACTCACCGGGAGTCATTCCCAAGAACAGCTTGTCGGTGAGTTGATCTCGAATTGAAGCTTGCGGGCGTGTCATGACCGTCACGATTTATTCTCCTGTCGCTTGGCTGGCTTGTCTCCCTCTTTGGCAATCTCTTCCCGCCGCTTGGAAAACATATAGACGCCGGTGAACAGGACAGGCCATAGGGTAAGCACGAGCGGCACGGACGAGAGGAATCCGCGCGTCAGTTCCGGGTAGGGAGTGACGCCCAGGTCTGTCCGGAAACCGATCTTGTCGAACGGAACGGGCGAGAGATACATCCAGCTGGTTCCACCGACCTCATGCTCGCCATAGATTTGGTCAAGGTATTTGTCCGAATTCTTCATGATTCGCTCGCGAGCGATTCGAATGAGATCACTCCGCTTGCCGAAAGTCAGCGCTTCAACGGGGCAAACCTCGACACACCCGGGCAGCTTGCCGTCTCGCGTGATTCGATCATAACACAGCGTGCATTTCACGACTCGAGGAGTATACGGACTGTCATATTCATACGACGGGACATAGAAGGGGCAAGCGGCCATGCAATAGCGGCAGCCGATACACACTTTGGAATTATAGAGGACGGCTCCAGCGGCCGTCTTTGAAAACGCTGAGACAAGACAGGCTGAAGCGCACGCCGGTTCATTGCAGTGCATGCACTGCTTCTTGACATAGATGAGCGGCTTGTCGTGATCCGGATTGGGGAAGCCGTTGACGACGGTGAAGTTCCGTGCGTCGGTTCGTCGAATTCGGTTGAAAATGGATTTATCTTCTAACGGAATCGGCGGCGGCGGATTGCCGTTGACTCGATTGCACGCTTCTTCGCACCGGCGACAGCCAATACATAGAGTGCAATCATTCAGCACACCATACCGGTCCGGCCAACCCGGAAAGTATTCTTGTGCCTGCGCGACGGAGCTCCCCGCGAGAGCAGCGGCTCCGGCGATACCCGCCTTGCCCAGAAAATCCCTTCGAGTCATGCTCATAGGGCAGTTCCTCGAAAAAGTGCTTGCGGAATAACTAAATTGCGCCTAATATAGCGAAAAGGGAGATAATTGTCAATCAATTCCCCGCTGCCTTGAACGGCTGGGCAGCATTTGCTTAGGGAGAAGATTGCGCATTGGTTCACGATGTTCAGGAAATTGCAAAGGAGCAGCGGCATGTGTAGCGATTCTCTACAGAAATGCCTCTCTTTTCTGGACATGACGCGCGGGGCTCAGGGATAACCGTGCGAAAAAATCAGGGAGTGGAGGCTGGACCTTCGGGAGATTTGAAGCCGAAAGCGCCGCCCTGCTGAGGCTGACCGTGCAGTTTGATTTCACCGAATTGATTCTCGAAGCGTTCGATATTCTCTTTCAGGGCATTTATCAGGAATTTGACATGCGCCGGTGTCATGATAATGCGTGCCTGAACAGACGCCTTCGGCATTCCGGGGACCAATCGAGCAAAATCAATAAAGAATTCGGCTGGACTGAAAGCAATGAGAGCGAGATTGGAATAGGTGCCCTCTCCGATTTTCTCATCCAAAGAAACATTAATCTGTTGAGGTTTTGGTTGTTGCATGGGTTTCAGAAATCCTCCTTCTACAGGTGGCGCGACTTGGTTTTTCTTACTACCGAGCCGGCGCAACCATTGCCAATTTGTCGGTCGCATTTAGATGTAATTTGTCATTTCTCATCGTCGGCAGAGCATTGATTCTATCCAAGCACACAGTGCAAACTCAGCTGATCAATCCAGTGCCGTACCGGTATTAAGAAGCACAAATCATCCGAAAAAGTCAAGCACGGAGACCATGTTCCCTCTCCTGCGACGCGGAAACTTCGCAGTTTGGCGCTGTATTCATTCTGACGGTTGACTCTTTCCGCCCACAGATGTAACTTTAGTAGACCCGTATCCTTTGGGAAACACGGACTTGCCACAGCCGTGCCGGAACCGACCAAAGGATAGCGGGGTAAAAGAATTATCACTAATACTGGAAATTGTCTCATGAATGACCCAAACCTGGAGTCTGCTTCAGAAGGTGAGGCGTCAAGCCTCCAAAAAGCCTACGATAACCGAGCTTTCCTTCATTCCCCCGATGCCCGCACCGTTCGAGTTCTGACGGAATATCTTGAACCGCAGGCGCGACTTCGACGGCAAAATGTGCATGGAACCATCGTGTTTTTTGGTTCCGCGAGAGCATTGCCAGCGGAGGAGGTGCCGCCGATTCTGAAGAGCGCCGAGGAGGGGGTCAGACAGCTTGGGGATTCGCAGGCCTTGGACACTCTGGGAAAAGCCCGTGGAGCCGCTCGTCATTCTCGCTACTATGAAGAAGCCATGGAGCTGGCACGAAAGCTGACTGAGTTTTATAAGAACCGGCCACATCCTCGCGACCGTCTCGTTGTTTGCTCTGGAGGCGGCCCCGGCATCATGGAGGCGGCCAATCGAGGCGCTCGGCAAGCCAAGGGAAAGACCGTGGGGTTCTGCATTAGTTTGCCACATGAGCAGGCGGCCAATCGCTGGCTAACGCCCGAGCTCTCGTTTGAATTCCATTACTTTTTTATGCGCAAATACTGGTTCGTCTATCTTGGGCGTGCCTTGGTGATTTTTCCGGGAGGATTTGGCACGATGGATGAGCTCTTCGAGGTTCTGACGCTCGTCCAGACCCGGAAAGTGAAGAAGTTTATGCCGATTGTTCTCTATGGCAGTGAGTACTGGCGTGAAGTGGTCAATTTCGAGGCCATGGTGCGCTGGGGAATGGTCGCGGCGGAAGATCTCAGTCTTTTCCGTCGTTGCGACACACCTCAGGAAGCATTCGATTTCCTTCGCGAGTCCATTCCCCTCCGCGGCGATTCCGGACAAAAAGCCCGAACCTGAGTTATCGCGAGGCCTTTTGAGAACGCTCGGTCGGGAACAGAAAAATTATGCTTCGATACATGAAATGAGGTAGTAAGAACGATGCAACGAAAGAGATTCTCTCTTGGCGGGGAAATCGTTTTCATTTCGTTTTTGGCCATTCTTCTTGGTATCGGTGGAAAAGTCGTGCGCAAGGAAAAACTTCCTTTCTGGGGGAGTCCCACGCGCGCGAAGCTGATTGACTTGGCTGAAGCCGTGGCAGAGCCGAGCGCGTCAAATCCGGACAGCCTCTTTTTGCCTTCGGAAATAGCCTATCGGATCTCTCTTGCACGTGCCGCAGGCCTTTATCTTCAGCGTCAGAAATTGGAAATCTGCTTTCTGGATGCGCGGTCTCCCGAGCTCTACTCACAGGGTCATATCGCCGGGGCCCTCAATTTGCCTCGTGAACATCTGGAGGAGTACCGGGACAAAGTTGTTCCTTACCTTGAGGAAGGGAAGCTGATTGTGATCTATTGTGATAATGAGGAGTGCCCTTCCGCCGTAGAACTCGCCGAGGCGCTCTTGGCGGAAGGATTTCGGCGAATTGCCGTTTTTGAGGGAGGCTGGGATGAATGGGCGGAGTCCGGGTATCCGACCACTACGGGATCCGAACCGGGCGAATAGAAATCATGCGCAGGCTCTTTCGTGCGCGAATGCAAGCGAAGACTGAGAGTGATGCTGTGTGCAAGGGGTTGATTCGCGAAAGAGAGTGATTGAAATCAAATATCTCCAGGGGTTTCCGCTTGACTTTGTGAAAAAATATCAATAAGTTATCTAATGAGCCAGAATCGGTTATCAGGGTTTCTTAAGGGGTTGGCATTTCTCTGTCGCTTGGGTCTGGCGGTTGTTTTCTTTCTTGCCGCTTGGCCAAAGATTCAGGACCCTGCGGCTTTTGCGAAAGCCATCTCGAATTATCGCATCGCTTTGCCCATTTTCGGCATGAACTACATCAACGCGATGGCCTTTTTCTTGCCCGCTTTGGAGATGGTGCTTGCGCTGATATTGGTGGCGAGTGTATGGAGACGAGGAGCCGGCTTGCTTACTGCGATCCTCATGGTCATGTTCATCGCCGCCATCTCTTCGGCGATGGCGAGGGATCTCAATATTGATTGCGGTTGCTTTGGAAGCACGAAGCTCGGCGCCGCGATAGCGCACAAAGTCGGATTGCGACGCCTGCTGGAAGATGTCGCTTACCTCATCATGGCAAGCATAGTCTTTTGGGAAGCAGTGGCCTCACGAAAGCAAGTGCGTGAAGGTGAAACATGAGCCGCAGCAGGAATTGGGTAGTTCTGCTCGCCTTTCTCTTTGCATCCATGACGGCATGGGCCGCTGATGGTGTGCGCTCATACGGCAAGGGCGGCAGCATTTCGCATTATTTTCCACCTCCGCGTCTTGCACCCGGGCAGATGCCCACTTTCCAGCATGATGAGCCGCAAAGCATCGGCGACCGCCTTGATCAGTTCGATTGGATCTTTGTAAACTACCTCTACGATGCGGACACTGCACACGCCCAGTATGACCCGGATACGCTGGACGCTGTCCCCACGGGGATTCTTCTCTTTCCTTTCAGTTTGCGCGCCTACATTTGCACCTATCACACGATTTTCATAAGTAGCAACGGGGGAATCAGCTGGAAAAATGCCGATCCTTATCCAGCACCCAACTACAATGTGCATTTTGCACCGGCACGGCGGCCGAACTACATCTACGGTTCAACCCCATATTCCTCGGATTCCAATCATCTGTATACCGACTTGTTCTACATTGCCAGTCTGAATTCCAGCACATACCACGGCTATGTGCGCAGGGCGCTCTTCTACAATCCCAATATCCCCTCTGTGGAACTCCAGGCGCAATTAGACATCCCCTATTGGCTGGGGCATCTTGTGCTGCCCGACACGCTGCACCTAACTGCCTTCGGTAGTTGGGATGGTTTTGCCTCCTCATTTGAACGCGAGGATGTTAACAGCGCGTGGGAGGTGACGAATGTTGACACTTTGGGGGGATGGGTGACCGGTCCGATGGCTTATATGAATGGATTTGTATATCTGGCAGGGACAAACCATTGGGTCAGTTTCGACAGCGGCCGCACTTGGCAGGTTCGTCCCTGCGCTGATGACATCTTTGATGGGGGAGTGGCGTTTGCGGATAGCCTTTATGGTTGGACAGGAGGCGGTCGCATTGCTCCCGAATCGGAAGGCTGGGTCCACCGGACGACGGATCGCGGACTCACATGGAGCGGCCGCCTGCTTGAGACAAATTATCCGATTCGCACGGGGCATTTTCTGGATCGCAATTATGGCTTTGCAGCAGGTGGAAATTATCAGGAAGGCGTCGGGGGTATTTGGAGCACGACCGATGGAGGAGAGACTTGGCACGAAGATTTAGAGGTTACAGCCGAGATTACCGTTCTTGGTTCGCGTCGCTATAATCTCGTGTACATGGACATTTTCGCGGCAGGATTCTACCCCGATTTCGTAGGAGGGGTTTGGCGCTGCCGCCTCCTTTTCCCCGACACCACGGGCGCCGTTCTCGTGGCTCTGCCTGATACGCTCGATTTTGGTGCCATTCTCCCCGGAGAGCGCGACACGCTCTCGTTTTGGGCTATCAATTTCGGTTCACAGCCCGATACTGTCATCGGTTTCTATGTCTCAGACACCGTTTTCAAAGCATTGCCGGATACGACCGTCTTCGAGGTCGCGCCGAGGGATTCCGTTGAGATTCCTGTGGAGTTCCATCCCATTTCCGTTGGAGTTCATACGGCTACGATTTATGTTTTTAACAGTGAATTCCAAGATGTTCGATTGATCTGTCGCGGGGAAGGGCGCGATTTGGCGACAGAGTCTTCGGAATCGCTGCTTCCACGAGAGCCCTCAGTTTTGGTCTATCCGAATCCCGGCAATCCAAATTTCTCCATTAGATTTGACCTGCCGACTCGCTCAGACATCCGCCTTGCAGTCTACAATGTTCTCGGCCAGCAAGTTGCCGTTCTTGCATACGGCTGGCACGATGCAGGTTCCCATCAGTTGATTTGGCAAGCGGACGGTCTCCCAAGCGGCATCTATTTCGTGCGTCTTGACGGAATTCCTTCGCCCAAAATGGCCAAGCTGTGCCTCGTGCGATAAGCGTTTTCGGACATGACAGTGCGGACAAGGCAGGCCTTGTCCTACAAGCGATTTGGTCCCCGCTCTCCACTACAATTGGCTCGTTTAACGCAAGGACGACGCGAGATTCGACGAATGCGTCCGCACATTGCTTCCGTGCGGCAATCATCGTCGTTATATCCGCGAAAATCCCGCGCGCTGGCATCTCGATCACCAGGACAGGTAGGGACAAGGCCTGCCTTGTCCATCGGATTTCTCATTAAACCAGTGAGTTTTGACTAATATGCCTGAACCACCTGAAAAACAATTGAATCTGTTGCCAACTGGAAATGGCAATGGGCCGCGTGTTTTGCCGGTCAATGTCGAAGATGAGATGAAGAGTTCTTATCTCGACTATGCCATGTCCGTTATCGTTTCGCGGGCACTGCCCGATGTGCGCGACGGTCTGAAGCCCGTGCATCGCCGCATTCTCTACGGCATGCAGGAGCTCGGCCTCGGCGCCGGCCGCTCCTTCAAGAAGAGCGCGCGCATCGTGGGTGATGTCATGGGAAAATACCATCCCCACGGCGACATGGCCATCTATGACGCTCTCGTGCGGTTGGTGCAGGATTTTTCGATGCGCTACCCGCTCGTCGAAGGGCAAGGCAACTTCGGCTCGATTGATGGTGACAGCGCGGCGGCGATGCGATACACCGAAGCGCGCCTGTCCAGCCTTGCCGGAGAAATGCTGGCTGATTTCGACAAAGAGACGGTAAACTTCGTTGCCAACTATGATGAAACGCTGCAAGTGCCATCGGTCTTGCCATCGAGATTGCCAAATCTCCTTGTCAATGGCGCTGATGGCATCGCCGTTGGCATGGCGACGCGCATTCCTCCACACAACTTGCGCGAAGTCGTTCAGGCTCTTTGCGCCATGGTTGACGACCCGACCATGACGACCGAACAGCTCATGGAGTATGTCGTTGCGCCCGATTTCCCGACGGGAGGAATTATCTTCGGGCGAGAAGGAGTGCGTGAGGCCTACACGACAGGCCGAGGGCGCATTATTGTGCGCGCTAAGGCGAATATCGAGGAATCTCACAAACCCGGAATCCGCGACCGCATTGTCGTTACGGAGATTCCCTATCAGGTCAACAAATCGCGGCTCATTGAGAAAATCGTCGAGCTCATTGAAGAGAAGAAGGTCGAAGGTATCGCCGACATTCGGGACGAATCCGACCGCGATGGCATGCGTCTGGTCATCGAGCTGAAGAGAGAAGCGGTTTCCGATGTGGTTCTTTCTCAGCTTTTCAAGCACAGCCCTCTTCAAGAGACCTTTGGAGTCATTTTGCTTGCGTTGGTCGGTGGCGTGCCCAAAGTCTTGACGCTTCGCGACCTGTTCGAGCATTTTCTCGAACATCGCCATGAGGTTGTGCTGCGACGCACACAGTTTGAGCTGCGCCAAGCCCGCGACCGTTTGCATATTCTTGAGGGTTTGCAGACGGCACTGGACCATATTGACGAGGTCATTGAACTCATTCGCGCGGCGAGTTCTCCGGAGGTTGCTCAGCGTGAATTGATGGAGGCTTTCGGTCTTTCGGAGCGCCAAGCCACCGCCATTCTCGAGATGCGCTTGCAGAGACTGACCGGACTTGAGCGACGAAAGCTTCATGATGAGATGGTCGAATTGCGGGCGAAGATTCAGGAGCTTGAGCGTCTGATGACTTCGCGTGATGAACGGATGAAAGTGGTCAAAGACGAACTGATGGAATTGACTGAGAAGTATGGGGACGAGCGCCGGACGCAGATCGTCGAAGAAACAGCCGAGGTGAATCTCGAAGATTTGATCGCACCGGAAGAGATGGTCGTAACGATTTCCCATGCGAGCTACATCAAGCGTTTTCCTGTGTCGGGATTTCGCCGACAAGGACGCGGTGGCCGCGGCTTTCAAGGAGCACGCACCAAGGAAGAGGATTTCATCCAGCATCTCTTTGTTGCTTCGACTCATGACAATATTCTCTTTTTCACGAATCGAGGGAAATGTTATTGGCTCAAAGTCTATGAAATCCCTCAGATGGGACGCGGTTCTCGTGGAAAAGCGCTGGTGAATCTGATTGAACCTCTCTCCGAGGAACGCGTGCGTGCTCTTGTCACGGTCTCCGATTTTGCCGAGGGGCGCTATGTCATGATGGTGACTCGAAAAGGCACCGTGAAAAAGACAAGCCTTGCGGAATTTGCCAATCCACGCAAGTCGGGCATCATCGCACTAAAGATCGAGGCGGATGATGAGCTCCTTGAAGCGATCCTGACCAACGGGGATAGTGAGGTCGTCATCGGAACATCTCGAGGGAAGGCGGTTCGCTTCCATGAATCGGATGTCCGTCCGATGGGACGGGCAGCACAGGGAGTGCACGGGGTCGGCTTACCCGAAGGCGCCTGGGTCGTTGGAATGATTGTTGCCCGGGAAGGGGGTAGTGTTTTGACGGTGACAGACCGGGGTTTGGGCAAGCGTTCGCCTTTCGACGACTACCGTTTGACGAAGCGGGGAGCACAGGGCGTATTGGCGCTAAGGGTTACTGCGAAAACGGGAGCGATGGTGGCCATCATGAATGTCACCGATGAGGAGGATCTCATCATCATTACCGAGGCGGGAGTGATCATCCGTCAGAGCGTGCGAGAAATCCGGGAGATGGGGCGGATCACGCAAGGTGTTCGCCTTATCCGATTGGATGAGGGCGACCGCATTGCCGATATTGCGCGAGTCGTGTCCGAGAGCGAAGAGGAGAACGGACAATGACAAAAGAAGAGTTTGTGGCACGATGCCCAAAACTCTTTCACTCTTTCGCGCGCACCTTGGCCGATCGGAACGGCTATTACATGGTTCAGTTCGCCGTCGAATGGGCGGAAAATCTCGTGGACAAACCACTTCTCGATGCAGGGTGCGGAGCCAAGAGTACTCTGAGCCGGTGTCAGCCCTCCCTCAGACAACTTGTCGGTCTCGATCCGCTTCGCGATTCCCTGCGTGAAAATCCTCATGTGGACTGGAAGGTGCAGGGAGTTTTGGAAAATCTCCCGTTTCACGCGGAGTCTTTCGATGCCGTCTATTCCGATTCGGTGTTTGAGCATTTGGGCGATCCGGCAAAGGCCTGCCGCGAGTTCTATCGTGTATTGAAACCGGGGGGGAGAGTGCTCATCAATACGAACAGCATTTTCAATCCGTTCATGTTTCCCAACAAGTTTCTTTCCATCTCGATGCGCGAACGCTTGAAAAATGTCCTAAGTATTGACAATGCAGGCACTTTTCATGCTCCGTATAGGGCCAACACAAAGGCTCGGCTCAAGCGCTATCTTCGGCGCGCAGGATTCCATCATCTGCGATTCTATCGCTGGGGATTGCCGGGGATGATGCAGCCCAAATGGTTCCTGGCATTGGAGCTTGGCATGGAGCTTCTGTCAGAAATCCCGATTTTCGGCGGTCTCAAACACCGCTTGATGGTTACCGCCGAGAAATAGAGGACATCTAATGAAACAATCGCAGCCTGTAGGACTTTGGTCGAGGAATTCACGCTCTCGTTGGCGCTGTTTCTGGCTGCCGCTTCTTGCGGTCATGCTTGATGTCGTGGCTGTTTTCCTTGCAGCAATCATTGTGTATTCCCTCCGATTTTCGAAGCTTCTCCTTTCAGTGCGAGCCCCAAATGTCATTCCCGAGCTACGAGAATATCTGCTCTTCGGGTTGGTCTTGGGACTTGTTTATGTGGTGATTGCCCGGTCCTACCAGAGCTATTCGTCCCGCTGGCGCGTCCCAATCGAGCAAGAGGTCGGGCGAATCTTGACCGGCACCGTGCTTTCGATGGGTGTGGTGCTGGCAGCGATTTTCTTTTATCGTGAATTTAATTATTCTCGCGCTGTTTTCCTCGGGACACTTGTTCTCATGGTTCCTCTGCTTATTCTGGCCCGCGCCATTTTCTATCGCCTTCGGAAAGCCATGTTTCAGCGGGGGCTGGGTGTGCAGCGTGTGGCCTTCTGGGGCTGGGGTCAAGCGGCTCAGGCTCTTTGGGAAGAGCTGTCTCGCGCTCGTTCCCAAGGATTTGAACTTGTCGGCGCGCTCGGAGAGGCACCGGTGCCCGGTGCAGCGAGTTTGGGATCGCTTGGGGACCTTCCTCAAGTAGCAGCGAAACATCGCATTGACCTTGTGGTACTCGCGCCGCCTCCGGGGGAAGAAGATCGTATGGCCGAAGGGCTCAAAGCGAGTGAAGGACTGCCTCTTGAACTGCTTTATATCCCGGGTGTTGTTCAGATCGGGTCATTGCACACGCGCCTTGCCGAGATCAATGGCAGGCCGCTGATGCGCCTCAGAGCGCTGCCGCTGGCGGGGTGGCGCAGCGTCGTCAAGCGTTCGTTTGACCTTCTTGCATCGCTGATTCTGCTCCTCTGTATGCTTCCATTCGTGGCATTCATCGCGCTGGCCCTCATCATAAGCGGTCAACGGCCCGTGATTCTTCGCCAACGCCGTGTGGGGATAGACGGTCGGGAGTTTGATCTCTTTCGATTTCACACCAGGGATTCGGCGTGGCTCGGGCGCTTTCTTGTGCGATGGGGGTTGAACAAACTGCCGGAGCTTCTCAATGTGCTTAAAGGAGAGATGAGTCTTGTCGGGCCGGCTCCCGCATCGCCCGAAACGGCGCAAGCACTGTTTGCGCAGATTCCCCTTTATTTGGATCGTCGCCGACTCAAATCAGGGATGACGGGCTGGGCGCAGGTCAATGACGCTGCCGAAGCCGCGCAACGAACAGAATTCGACATCGGGTACATTGAGCATTGGACTCTCGGCTTTGATATCCGCATTCTCTTGCTTGCCGTGGGCAGGCTTTTGCGAGGGAAAAGCACATAATTTGGGAGTAATTCGCCATGAATTCCTACCACAAAGATGGCACTCGCGGCCCGAGTGCTGCGAGAATCTCCGATGCCACCGTTCGGCGTCTTTCAAAATACTATCGAACCCTTCAGAGCGCCATGGTGAACGGCAAAATCACCATTTCCTCTGAAGAAATCGCTCGCATTAATGGAGTCACAGCAGCTCAAGTCCGCAAGGATCTCTCCTTCTTCGGAGCCTTTGGTCGGCGAGGATTGGGCTATCATGTCGCAGATCTTCATCGGAACATCTCCCACATTCTCGGCCTTCATCGGACCTGGAATGTCTGCATCGTCGGGGCAGGAAACATTGGGCGGGCGCTGGCACATTTCAGGCAATTTCAGGAGCAGGGATTTTATATCAAGCTCATTATGGACAGCGACCCGACCAAGTGGGGACAATCCGTTGATGGTCTCACGATTCAACGCTTCGATGATTGCAGAGAGCTCATACACCTTGAGAAAATCAAAATCGCCATCATTGCAGTGCCCGCATCGGCCACACAGCGCGTGGTGGATCGGCTCGTGGAAGCAGGAGTCAAGGCCATTTTGAACTTCGCTCCCATTTCCATTTTTGTTCCCTCAGGCGTCACAGTCCGCAATGAAAATATGGCAATCGAAATCGAAGCGCTCTCCTACGCCCTCACGAGCAAATCAAGAAGACCGACTTAACGCTATCTTCTCACTGCCTTACGAATAAAAACCAAACCCTCGACCGAATAGCCGAGGGTTTCTTGTTTCCCGCTTTGAACTCGTTTCACGAAAAGAAAAGTCTGATAGCCGCCTCGGTCGTGATACGATCCACGGTCTCGAAACTCACTTGCTTGATTTCGGCAAGTTTCACGGCGACTTCTCGCACCATTCGAGGTTCGCATCGTTTGCCTCGATAGGGCACGGGTGCCATAAATGGCGCATCCGTTTCAAGCAGCAGCCGCTCCAGTGGGATGAACTTCGCAACCTCGGGCAGCCGCGATTTCGCGTAGGTGATGTTTCCGGTGAACGAAATGTGAAAACCAAGGTTCAATGCCTCGCGGGCAAATTCGATTCCCTCCGAGAAGCAGTGGAAAACGCCTCTCGATACGCCACTGGCACGAATGATTTCAAGCGTTCGCATTCCTGCCTTTCTGTGGTGAATGATAACAGGAAGAGCCAATTGCCGAGCAAGTTCCAGCATGCGCTCGAATAGCGCCTCCTGTTGCGCAGCGTTCGTCTCGCCTCGATAATAGTCCAAGCCGATTTCGCCAATCGCCACGATGCGCTGATCCCCCGCCTGCGCTTCAACCCAAAGCAAATCATCTTCCATCGCTTGCTCGACATCGGAGGGATGTACACCGATTGTGGCGGCAACCATGTTCGAGTGCGCCGCCGCAATCTCCAAGCATTTCTGTCCCGTTTCCTTGTCCAGAGCCACCGTAATCACGCGCGAAACGCCTGCAGCTCTGGCGCGTTCCAAAACGGCCGGCAGATCCTCACCAAAATCCGACCAAAACAGATGAGCGTGTGTGTCAATCATGTGTGTCTCTTTTCGTGCAATTGCTCGAAAGAGCCGAGGAAAGGGATGCCGTGAAGCACATCTGCGACGGGAGTCTCCTTGAAGATCAACCGATTGAATGGAACGCTATGTCAGTCAACGAGAGGTTTGAATGAATTACTGGCAAAAGGAGGGGCTTCTGCAGGCCATTGAGCCGTCATCTTGCATCTTAGACGAAGCTGGAGCGGAGCAGGCAAGTTGATCTGATCCACTTCAACACGGATTGAATTTGCGTCATGTTCCAGAGCTCTATGAACATCCTTCAGCAAATACCGTGGACAGTAGCCCACAAAATATCGATCGCCTACAAACTTATCGTTCGTTCGAAGCATTAGGGCAGAAGGATCATAGGGATTCTGGAAATCGCGCAACAACAACAATTGTTCACCTGGTTCTAAAGCATTGATTCGTTCAATTGATTCTTTGGCCAAGTGTCTAAGTCCGTGGGCAAAGAATGGAATATGATATTTCTCTTCCGAATCTACCTTAGGAAGTGAAAACACCTCGTAGGAATCCGTCACACGGCGACCTCCACTCATGCTTAGCAAAGACAATTGATCGAATTCGACACCCTTGACCCCTAGATAATCAAGAAAATCTTGATAGTCTGGCCGCGAAGGCGGAAGTAATCGATTTGTGAAAATCGGAAATAATTCATTGGATTCATAGACTTTGTTCAACTCTGGAAAAGATATCAAGGGTTCAAAGGCTGACTGCTCTTTGGCTTCCTTGACACCGTGAGTGTAGACAAATTGATAGCGATTCCCGTCAAAAGTTAGGCGGCCGATTGGAAACCAGGAACCGGTTTTAGGGTCGCGCCATGCCAAGAACAATTTCTTCATGATAACACCTTCTTCAGCTCAAGCAATCTCTTTCGATTGATTCGGATTACCTCCAAAGCAGATTCCGCTGCGGAAGGAGATATTCGACTTTCAGGAAATCGTGCGGCGATTTCTGCAAAATTCTCTGCCGAAATTGACAAAAGTTTTTCTAACCATACATGAGCAGGATTCGGGAACTGCAGCGCAGCTTTTTGAAAAACATCGAAAGTTGTGAGTGGTTTCTTATCGCTTGGAGTGTCGAAAATGGCTGAAACAGCCTTCGTCGCATATATCTCAACAGAACGATTTCTATCCTTTGTTGTTAATCGTTCACGCCGTTCGTCATCTTTTAGTTCTCTTCCTAAACATGAAGCGTGGTCATAGGTAGGAGCGAGGTGTACCCGAATTCCGCTTCCAGGCTCAAAACCTAACTGAAAAACCCATGCCCAATTTTCGTGATGTCGATCGGTGTTTCCTATCAGTGCGTCCAGCATCAAATAGCCAACAAATACTTCTTCCGGACGTGTGATTCCGGCAAGTGGTTCCCAGCTGACAGGAAGTTTAAGATTTCGATATCTCCTGTTTATGCCAAGTATGATTGCTAGTGTATGTTCCCTAACTCTCGAAAAGACTCGAGATGTAGGTCCTGTTGATGGATAGTCTTTCACGCTACGCCGCAGAATCCAATTTCCTGGAACAAATCCACCATTGGGGGGAATAAATGTCTTGGTAATAAGTCCCCCTTGGCCTCTACATTCACCTAACTCATACTCCGCGTGAGGAAGATTCAGTAAGTCGGCGATTTCGCAAGCGAATTTCTCAGCCCAATCCTCACCGCTGTCCGGCCGGCCCCACTTAAATAGGCAACGCCCCAGCTCTTGGTGAGTAAACCAGAATTTTCGCTTGCTACCCATAGGCTCGTTCGCCTCGGGAGCGTCATCGGGCACAGTGATGACTTTGAACTTCTCGATCAAGGCTCACATCAAAATGTTAGTGACGAATACATACATAAATCTACGAAAATAAAGCGCAGTAGTCAATGATTAGTTGAATCAGAAAAGCATTATCCACAACACTACCGCGGCGACAGTCCGCTTTCTCATGCAATAGAGAGGAGCATTGTGCCCGGATAATAATGCTGCAGAATTCGCTGTTTGCTCCAGCCTTTCTGTGCCATGGCGGCGGCGCCGAGCTGACAGAGTCCCACGCCATGTCCCCAGCCAGCGCCTATCAGCCGAAATCGGTCGGGGCCCTTGCCTTCGATTTCCACAACGAAACACGAGGATGGAAGGTGCGAGAGTGACAACGCCCGCCGAATTTCAAGCTCGCGGTAAATTTTCAACTTTCGTTTGCTTCCGACAATCTCCAAGATGAGGATGCGACCGGAAGCGCCGCGCTTAATAGGCCGCAACTCGCGCAGGGTTCCCACTTCAATTCCGACTTTGGCCTCAAGAAGCGTTTGAAGTTCTGATGCTTCGTATTCTCGATGCCAGCGGAAATATCTCTCCTCTCTCCATCGCTCGGGATAAGGATGAAGCTCATCATTGCAGAAAGCTGGAGGTCTTTCAGACAAGAACTCTTGCATATTCTGCTCTTTTGCCAAATAGGATATCTCGAATTCACCGCAGGAGCGCGAAACAAAATAGGGAGGGCCTTCCCCGCCCCAAACCGCTTCATAAGTCTCGCTGACACCTCCGCAGCATTTCGCGTAGCGAGCATCCACCGGCTTGCCGTTATGAACGAGAATCTCTCCTTCGGTTTCTGCGAGTGCCGGGCTGATTTCGTGCGGCTCGCGAAGGATTCCTTGATAACATTGGCAGTGGTCATCGTTGCACAGGTGAAAACCCTCGCCGCGATGATGGCGATTGGCCGTTGCCAAGACAGTGGAGCGCGCCGCGATCGCCTGAGCAGCCATGAAAGCATCGGGAAGGTCGGGGCCCATTTCCGAGAACACGGTGCTGCGAATATATGTCTCGAGCGTAATTCGATTCACAGCGGTCACGCCGTCGCCGCGCGATGGGAAAAGATGAAGCTCGCCGCGATAGCCCAGTCGCTCGTGCCGCTCCCAGTGAAATCCGCGCCCGATGGGAATATCATGCAGATAGAAGAGACTGTCTTGTTTTCGCGGCACGCAGGAAACGCGAGTGACTTCCCGTTTCTCCTCGCCGATGGCGAGTTCAAAGGGTGCATCGCTCCTGTCTCCCATCAGAACGATGGAAAGAGACAACGGCTCGAGCGATGTTTTGCTTCTCAGTTCGTCGAGAAATTGCTCGGCGTCGCTTAGGCAGCCCGTATGCAGAATCGGCCACCAGACTCGTCCGTCGAGCCCTTCGGCCCAATTCACACCCGCTTCAACAATCTCTCCTTTGAAGGATTGCGAGATAGACAACGCGTTTGTCAGAATTTCGCGGGCGCGTTTTTCCGAGAGGCTCTCTTCCAAGCGAATGCCAAAACTCAGTCCCTTTCGAGGGGAAATTGCGCGAGCATGGAAATTTCGGGAAATGCTCTCAAGTCGCACGGATTTTCCAGAGGTGTCGGTGGCCCGAATCTCAAAATCACCAGCGAACTCGCCCGTGATTTCTGCTTCGCCCCAAAGCAATCCGATGTCAATTTGGATTTCTGGAATTGGCATGGTGGTGATTAGTGCTGCTTGCGAAAAGGTTTCCTTGTTGAGTCATCTTCAGTATTCGGGAGGACGCGAATCTGACGATGGAAGACATGCGGAATGCGTAGCGCCCAGCTTGCTGGGCCATAATGCTGCAGGAATTTCCCGACCCAAATGCGCCATTGCGATTCAAGAGAGTAACACCGCCCAAATTGGTAAACCTTATCGTGAGCGACTTTGTAGCCCAGCAAGCTGGGCGCTACGGGCTGCCAGCAGCCGACAGCGCCATTCGGCGACATGCAAACCTTATTGAAAACGGCATCAGGATGTCTTTGCACCGATTTTCCGCGTGATTTCATGGAGAAAGACTGCTGCGGCTGCTGCAAGATTTAGTGATTCGGCTTCTCCACAGCCGGGCAAGGTAATATGATGCGTGCACGCCTTTGCCAACTCTTCCGAGAGCCCGCGTGTCTCGTGTCCCAGAAGCAGCAGGACAGGCAACTCGATTTTGCCGAACTTCTGCAACGGAGTGCCACCATGTGCTATCGCGGCTACTGTGTCGCCCTTCCAGGTTCGCATGATTTCAAGAAGATTGTGTTCCTCTTTGAAAGGCTGCCGAAAAATTGCGCCCATCGAGCCGCGCACAACTTTCGGATTCCAAACCTCAGCCGAGCCACTGCCCAGAATGACGACCGACGCTCCGAAAAAGCAGGCCGTGCGCAGTAGTGTTCCGCAATTTCCCGGATCAGCGATTTGCTCGGCTAACACGGCTACATTCGATTTTCGCGGCGGCAGCTCAAAGATATTCCCAACCGCCGAAATCCCTTGGGATGTGTCCACTGACGAGAGACGCGCAAAATCTTGAGCATTCGCGACGAAGGCCGGTTTGTTGGCACTTCGGATAAGCGTTTCGAAGCGCGCCAGATGTTCGCGTGCGACGACAATAGCCTCTAAAGGCGCCCGAGCCGCCAAGGCTTCGCGCACGCAGATTTCGCCTTCGATGATGAATTGGCGATGCTCTCGCCGGTACTTTTTTTCTTTAAGAGAAGCCCAGCGGGAAAGCTGCGCTCGCGAGGGCTGAAGAATGTCCATTTACGGCCGCGCAAACCTTACAATGAAAAGCCTATATGCCACTGAATTGCCCTTTGAAATATATTTCTTGTTAGAGGCAATGTCAACTGCCGAGCGTCGTTTCCGCAATGAGGCATTCGATGAAGGCTACTGACCGGGTCCGGCCAATTCCGCTTCCATGACGATGCCTCTTTGTGAGAGGCATTCCCTCAGATTTGCGGGGGAGAATAATCTTTGAAGACTCTCCGGGGCGGCTCAATGCGCATCACCGTTTCCTGAATCCAGGATGGAACCTCAGTTTCCAATCCTTTGCAGCCACGATATTTAGGAATTGTGCCAAGTTGAAGTGTCAATTTCAGTTGTCAAGGCGTCATCGAAAATCACTTTAAGTTCATTATTTATTTGCATTTGCAAAGTAGATTGCGTATATTAATACTGGCGGGTAGGTCACAGTCCGGGTCGAGGAAATAGAAAGACCCCTGTCGAGAGAGATGTTTGTCAGAACGATGGATGGATATTGTATCGCATCATTCATGTTAAGGAGAAGGAAAGATGAAAAAGGTTTTGCAATGGATGTTTGTTGCTGGGTTGATGGTTGTGTTCAGCCATTCCTATGCTTCTGTTGGTTCGGGACCCGGAGGGATGCCATCGTCGGGACAGTCGGGTAAGGGTTCCTCGCTCGATGAGGTCTGCACGATAGACTACATCGGTCTAATCAATGGCGGTGGAAATTCGGGATCCATCAATTGGCCTGGCGGGACTTTAGGCTCCTCGATGGGAGTGCTTCAATTTACCAATAGCTGTACCCCGGGCGAATTTCTGTATGCCTATTGCTTGGATATTTCGCATTGGCTCTACGGGGATCCGTATTGCGTTGACATAGCCGATGAGGTTGTCAATCCGCTTTATCCCGAGCAATTTCCAGCCATAGGATACATCATGACCTGGTATCCTTCGGCTTCGGTCTTTGACGACGATGCCATGCAATTGGCGCTGTGGAAAATGAGCCCCGAAAGGAATTCCAGCAGCCCCGACTACGGTGTACCTTATTACCATATCAACGCAGGCAAAGGGTACCCGCTTCTCACTGATCCTCCGGTGTATCCGTATGTCAATACGGTTGACCATACGGATCTTGTGTTGAACAATGTTGCTAATGGCGAAGTGCTCGATGCACTCGGACTCACGGACGGAATCGCTAAGAATGTGATTCTGGCTGGAGATCAGCTCTTGACGAGCGCCACCTTTGAGATTGCCGGTGGGAATGCAATTCTGACTGTGGATGTTCAGCTTGTGCGCGGAGTCAAGGCTTTGAGCGTCGGTAATCTTCTTCTTGGCGGCGTGAAGCTGCTCATTTCAGCCGATGGCGGGACGCCAAGCGCGTCTGAATTGTTCACCGATGGGACGGGACATGCCGAGTTCACCATTACGCAGCCGCTTGCCTCGCCGCCTGTGACTATTCATATCTGCAGCCGCGGCCTGTGGCCGAAGGGTATCGAGCCCTGTGAAGGCACGGTATCCCAGGATCTGGTGGTCAGCAGCCTGACATCCGGAGCGGTTGATTCCGTCTGCGTCAGCGAAACCTTTGATTGGCCTCTTGCTGCTGAACTGACTTCCTTTGAAGCAAAGGCAAATGCCAATGGCATTCTTCTGACATGGCAGTCGGCTTCTGAAAGCGACTTGAGCCTCTGGGAAATCGAGCGCCGCACGGCGGGTTCATCCGTCTTCGCCCAATTGGCCCAGGTTTCGGCAGCAAATACTCCCAGCGGCCATAGCTACACCTATACCGATAACTCCGTTCAAGCCGGGGTTGTGTATCAGTACCGTCTTGTGGATGTGGACATCAACGGAGTTCGCACAGTCCACAACGATTATGTCTGTTCAGCAAGCATGACCGGTGCGGGCACGGCTCTGCTTTCCGACTATACTCTGGGGGACAACTATCCCAATCCCTTCAATCCTGAAACGCACATCGCCTTCGCACTCCCGGAAGCATGCGAAGTTCACCTGAAGGTCTTCAACATCACAGGCAAAGAAGTCGCGACACTCGTCGAAGGACAACTGGCCGCAGGGGAACATCACGCCACTTTCAGAGCGGACAATTTGCCATCAGGGCTATACTTCTATACGCTGACGGCAGGTTCGTTTTCTCAAACGAAGAAGATGATTTTGATGAAATAGCCTCCGGCATCACCCATCGCGAGGGTCGGCATTTGATGAAGTGCCGACCCTTTCTCTTGGGTCCAAATTCTACTCCGCGATGATCTCCACCGCGTTTCGCGCGGGGATCCATCCGCGCTGACCTATCGCATTGACACACAACAGCCAGCCGCTTTCCTCGGTTTCCACGGTCAGAATCTCGTCCGGCGAGACGCTCAATTCCGATGCGTCATAGTCGCGTAGCAAAGCGGCCCGCGTCCCTTTGATTCGCAAATACGCCTCAGGCACCCATCCGCTCTTGCCTTTGGCGTTCGTGCACCAGACCCACCCTGGCCATTCGTCATCGCGCCGCCCGCAGGTGACGAGCTCACCTCTTTTTGCTCTCAATGTGTCCGTGTAGGTTGCTACATGCGCCGCTACGACGCGAACCTTGCGGATAGCGGAATCCTTCCGCCGAGGCATTAGTCGCCCGTGCGGGATTCATCCTTTGGCCTTCATCCCTTTGTCCTGAGGAATCCCGCTTTCCACAATCCTATCGCGCCAACTATGCTAACGACATACCACAGAGCGGCTGGAAGAAACTTCAAAAGGACGGTATAGCCAATTCCCAAAGTCAGACCTATAACCAGTGCCATACCCCAAATCCAGCCAAGAAGAGCCGAAGAAATCCGCGCTGACTTCGGAGTGATTTGACCGTGCGCGCGTGACCACTGCCTCACAGGCTCCCACACGCCTATGGGCTTCGTTCGGCGGAAAAACTCAGCCAAGGCGGCCATGGGTGCCGGCGGCGTGACCCATGTCACCACAATCCATACGACCGCAGAGCCAAAAGTAATGATCAGGAGGCGCGAACCGAAATTCAGGGGCACGCGAAGCAACGCCAAAGTAAGTGCGCTTGAAGCCACCATCGCACTGATTTCGCTCCAAGCATTGATGCGCCACCAAAACCACCGCAGCACATAGACGGGGCCCGTGCCTGCTCCAAAAGCAATGACGAATTTGAACGCCTCCGTCACGCTCGTTGTGAGATAAGCTGCGAGCGCCGCGCCTGCCAACACCACTGTTGTAGCGACTTTACTTGCCCACAAGTAATGATTCTCGCGCTTGCTTTTTACCAAAAAGGGGCGGTAGAAATCGTGAACGAGATAACTCGCGCCCCAGTTGAGCTGCGAGGAGATTGTGCTCATAAATGCGGCCAGAAGCGAAGCCAGAAGCAGCCCCTTGATTCCGTATGGCAGAATCTCCATCATGAGCTGCGGATAGGCCATTTCGGGATCGGCGATGGTCGGATAAATTAGCATCGAACAGAGAGCAACCAGCACCCAGGGCCAAGTGCGAAAGGCGAGGTTCGTCAGGCTGTACCAGAGCGTCGCCAAAAGCGCGTGCTGTTCATTCTTGCAGGAATTCTGTCGTTGGATGACTTTGCCGCCGCCGTCGGAATTGACATTTGCCCACCAAGTGACGGCAATGTAGGTCATGAATCCGATGAACGCGGGCGTCCAGAAGTCGGCGGAGAGGATACTTCCGCTGCCCGGCGTGGGAGTCATGTGCAACATATCAGGCTTTGAAATCGAAGTCGCGAGGTGGTGATGCAACGCTTTCAGCCCACCAACATGTTGCACAGCGTAGATGGCAAAGATGATCGCGCCACCCTGAGCAATGACATATTGCACAAGGTCGGTCAGCGCCACGCCCCACATGCCGCTCAGAAGCGTGTAGAAGAAAGTGAGACCCGCAAAAAGCCAAATGGAATCGAGCTTTTCCCAGCCCAGTGCAGCGGCATTAATTTTGGCCATCGCCAAAATCACCCAGCCCATCGCAATGACATTGATGGGCAGCGCGAGCCACAATGCACGAAAGCCGCGCAAGAGCTTGGCCTCGGTGCCTGAACCGTAGCGAAGCTGCGTCAGCTCGACGTCTGTCAAAACCTTCGAGCGTCGCCATAGAGGTGCGAGGAAAAAAGTGGAAAAGAGCGAGCCAATCCCAAAACACCACCACTGCCAATTCTCGTAGATGCCCATCGTGCGCACGAGCTTCGTGACATAGAGCGGCGTGTCGCAGGAGAAGGAAGTCGCCACCATCGAAGTTCCGGCAATCCACCACGGCAACGCCCGCCCCGCCAGGAAATACTCTTCGGTCGAGCGATGAGCGCGCCGCGTCATGACGATGCCGACCGTGAGGCTCAGCAAATTGTAGGCGATGATAATCGCCCAATCTACTGACGCAAGCATCTATAATAGGAATTTCACGGAGGATAAATTTGTCGCTATTCCGAGTTTTGGGATCGCAAGCCTCAGAAGAATACCCGTTGCGAAATCCCCACACCGACGCCATGAGTGGAGCGAAAGAGTCCGCGGGTAAGGAACTCCAGGTCCAATTCGTAGTGGGAGAAGCGTAGGCCCGTGCCCAGCATAAAGAGGTTTCGATGAGGGCCTCCCAAAACCACGCCCCCCTGCAAAATCGCCCAGCGCTTGGGGTGGAAAATTGCCGCCGTTCCCATTTCACCGCCTGCCTTTCCCAGCGGGCTTGCTTGGGTATAGCAGCCTATCTCCCCCGTGAATGACCATCGCGAATTTGGAACAAACATCGCCGTTGCCTGGAGGGTCACCGGGAGTCGCAAGGTCGCCCTTCCTCCCTTGGTGGTGTTGGAATATTCGTTTAGGGCGCGGTCAAGGTATCCCTCGTCGTCGAGAGAGTCCAGCGCAATGCCCGCCAGCCCCGCCTCAAAGCGTTTTTCGGTGGTTTCCTCCAAATTCCAGGCTATCGTGGCTCCGATTTGCCGACAGACCAGCCCAACTTGCCAGCGAGGGGAAAGCACCGAGGCCAACCCAACATCCACACCGATTCCTTGGCCATGAAACCCATAGCCCCCACGAAATGCTGCGCTGCCTTCAATGAGGTCGTCAGTGATGTATAGGTTTCCCTGAGGTTCGTCCACCTTCGCCAGCACAAGCCCTTGGTAGTAGTGCAAAGCAATTCCTGCATTCAAATCTGGCACGATGTTCTGCTTTACAGGGTGCCCGAATCCTAGGGAATACTGCGCGATGGCGAAGGACCCTCCGATTAGGTCGCTTAGCTCATAGCTTTCATTGAGGCGTGTCCCCAGCAGGGCGATCTCGGCTATGTCCTTGGGAACCCGAATCCGCCCGGCTCCGAGGAGTTCCGCATTGAAGGCCCATTGTTTGTAGCGGACTCCCAAAATCGTGGCCGCAAGCTGCGCCTGCATCTCCAGCCCATGGGCGGGAATGCGGTCGAGAATCTCGCGCACTTCGGCAGCATCCCAGAAACCGTCTCCAGCAATGCGCGAGTTCCAAAAGCCCACTGAAAAGCTGTTATTTGAAACAAGCGCCCCCGTACTGGGAAGTTCCAAGCCAAAGTTTGTTGGTGCGGGATATCCCAGCAGGGCGGGATTGAGCAGCGCAACGCGTGGCCCGCGTCCCGGCGGCCAAAGTGCTTCGCCCGCAGGCACGGCCCCTGCGGCACCTCCCGAAATCAATAGAATTAAGACAAGGCATATACCCTTCATGAGCCACCCTCCAACGAAATGCGGTATTTGATTGACGCCGTCACACTGAACCTCACATAATCGCTTCCATACGCTGCCACGGTGTCGCCCCCGGTTCCCCGGATAAACAATTCGGGGCGCACATAGAACGGCGGGTGCCGCATAAAATCATAGCTTTCCAAGGGCGGGGAAATATCCAACGACGAGTCGCCCGGTGCCACCACTCGCCCGCCATCGAGTTGGGCCTCCGGCAGCGAAAGCGTGAACAATGTCTCGGCGGGCAGCCCCGAATTTTGCATCACCGCCGCCGAATCAAAAGCGGCAATAACCGAAAGCGTCCCCGAAAAAGGCAACCTATTCCATAACCGAACATGCAGCGAAACCTCTTGGAGCTCCTCTATCGGGTCAGGTTCTACCTTCTCGATGTCCCCCGGGATTCGCATATCTTCCAGTATGAACATTATCGGCGCCTTCAGTTCGATTTTCCCACTGATTTTTGAGGTGTCATAAATTACTACCGGTCCGCCGATTCCCACTGTTCCCGAATAGCCAATATATTCAGGAAATTCCCGGGCCAGAGCCGCCAGCCCTGTGAACATCAGCGTGTCATCGTACCCGAATGCTATCTGTTCGGCATAGGAAACCAAACCGATTTCCCTTCCCTCCCGCGTGGAATGTAGAGATAGATTCACATTGCCGTGCGCTGCGATGCTGCTACGAGCAGTGAGAAACAAATCAATAACGGCCGGGTGGATGTTTTCCCATCCTTCGGGCGGTTGCTCGATTGCGGTGGAGTCCGGCCCGATTGGGTTTTCGATAGTGTCCACTACCCCATCAAAGTAGCGGAAAGTAAGCGTGTCAATGTGAAAATCGGCGGCGACGCTGCAGCATCCCGCTTGAAAGGTAACAGTGTCTGTGGGTAGCAAAAGCACTTCTAGCCGCACATGAATCTCCTGGCGCAACGGATTTGCAGGGCGGAACATGTACCCCGCCAAGTTCAGGGAGAACTCGAATGGCTGTGCGGGTGGGAGGTAGTGCTTGATTTGCACCGCCTCTCCTTGAGGAGTCAGAAAGTCGTCGAGGATCACTCGCAGGGAATCACTGATGGGCGAATAATTGGTTGCGGTCATAAATAGTGCTCCTGAAGCAATCTCCGCTTCGCGCACTTGATGTCGCTGTTTCAGCTGATAGACCAAATCGACCCAAGTTACTTGCTCCGGAATCTGGCCTTCAAAGTAGTTGACCCGAATGACCCCAACGGAAATTGTCAACGCCAACCCTCGGCTGATGTCAATTGTTATACGCGTGCCGCCCTCTCCCTCGCCAGCAATTTCCAAATGCATATTTTTCCCGACGCAGTCTCCAGATAGTGCGTGCTCAAAAACTGTGTCTGCTTCCACGGCCAGGCGTCCATCAAAAAGACTTACCGCGCCCGAGGCTCCTACCCAGTTGACCCGAAGGTCGTTCACCGCGAAGGGGAGGGTATTACGGAGCCGCATTTCTATCCGTCCTGAGTCCGCGCAAGCGAGGATAAAGTCGCCGCCGAATGGAAAGGCTACGGTGGGCAGATAGAATGGAAAAGGCGGGACATCCATTTCTATTCCATCGCTGTCGATTAAAGCAGGATTTAGTGCGCCCAGAGTCACTTCAGCAGTTTCTTGCATGTTCACCGGAATTCGGAGGTATTCAATGAGCTCCTCGATTTGGTATTCCATGGGCTCCAGCCAGAGCGAATCGGCTGGGTAAATCGGCTCGAACTCGCGGACATGTTTAAAAAAGAGGGCGGAGTCGGGCAGCGACATCCCTATGGCCGAGCTCGTATCGCCCGAAAGGGAATCATTCTCCGCCAGCTCCCATAGACTGTAGGTGTGGGCGGCGATGGGAAAACTCACCTGCGCATCCCACGACGCTCCTTGGGGAAGCTTGGGCAAGGAACATCCGGCAATCATCAAGGCGATGAGTCCCAACACCCACCACCATCTCCTTGTTGGTATCTTTTTCATTCTAACCCCTCCTTGGGAAGATAAATCCCCGCAAATTTAAAGGATAACTATCTTTCAATTTTGGCTGTCTCCGAAATTGGCCCCGGGCACAAAGAAGTTGCCGATGCCAGACTTTAAAGAAAAAAGATAATACATTTTCTTAATAAACGCAAATCAATCTCTCTTTCGCTTGCACCCGCGCTTTCGGTAATAAGTTTCCTTGCATTTCATAGAAGGATGTGCTATATTATTTTTCAATCCAATCGTACGAAAGACGCCTGGCGGTGTCTGCTGCTTGCAGCCAACCTATGTTCGCCATTGCGGATTTGGAAATCCACAACGGCGGGATAGCCAAACTCGCCGTGGCGGGTGTGTCACCGGCCCGCGAGTTCTGTCAGTCTGTTTTGGAGAAATGTTCTGAAGAAATAGAGTTTTCTAAATGAGACGAGGAGTGCTATGCGAACCGCTCGTTTGTTTTCTCGCCGCACATCAAGGAGCCGCAAGATGAAGACAGGGCTCCTTATATTTCTGGTGATGGCTCTTGCGGCTATCATTCTGGCTGGCCCGAAGTTGTTTGCTGATCCGCAAGGCTCGCCACCCGTTGGGAGTCAACCCACAATGACGACCACATCCCACGAGGCTGCCGGTGAAGCAATTCAGCTTCCTTTCAGCGACGCCGCGTGGGGGCCGCTGTTCATCATTTTGGGAGCCGCACTGGTCGCTCTTGCTTTTGGCGCCTATTGGTGGCTCAAGACCGTCAAACAGGATCAAGGAAGCGAACGCATGCGCGGCGTCGCGGCGGCTGTCCAAGAGGGAGCGATGGCGTATCTCGCTCGCCAAGTGAAAATGATGGTGCCGTTTGTCGTTGCCCTCGGTATTGGTCTGTTTCTTCTCTACAAGAACCAGTACGCCTTCATGGAGTCTGCCAGCCCGGGTATCTCCACAACGCTGGGCCTCGGCGTCTCCATCGCATTCTTGTTGGGTGTTACCGCCTCCTATATGGCAGGCTATGTCGGTATGGGCGTCGCGGTGCGCGGAAATGTACGCGTTGCTCATGCGGCTCTCACCAGCTTCAAACGCGCTCTCGAGATTGCTTTTCAAGCGGGCGCGGTTTCGGGCATGTTCACCGTGGGTCTCGGCCTTCTTGGCGCGACGATTACTTTCATGCTCTTCCAGGAAAATGCGATGTTCGTGCTGGTGGGATTCGGTTTTGGCGGGTCGCTGGCCGCGCTATTCATGCGTGTCGGTGGCGGGATTTTCACTAAGGCTGCCGATGTGGGAGCCGATTTGGTCGGCAAAATTGAAGCGGGGATTCCCGAAGACGACCCGCGAAATGCCGCGACCATTGCAGATAATGTGGGCGACAATGTGGGCGACTGCGCCGGTATGGCCGCCGATGTTTTTGAGTCCTACGAGGTAACGCTCGTCGCGGCCATTATTCTCGCAGCAGCCGTCGGCAGCGGATTGCAGCATGCAGGTTTTGGCTCTCTAATTGGGAATACTTTCACGGCAATTTTCACGCTGAAGCTCGTCATCTACGCGCTTCTCGTGCGTGGAGTCGGAGTGGTGGCTTCGATTTTGGGCGTGCTTGCGGTCAGGGGAAAAGATGACCCGAACATGAATCCCATGCATCCCATGAATGTCGGCTTTTTCACTTCGGCCTTCTTTGCTTCGCTGGGATTTCTCATCGTGGCTTGGCTGGTGTTCGGCAAACTTCCCTTGAACATGATCCCCGCCAATGCCGATTTTGCCCTGAAAGGAGTCGTCACCGACTTCTGGTGGCGAGCGTTCTTGGCGACTTTCTTCGGCATTGTCTTAACGCAGGTCATCGGCAAGCTCACGGAGTATTTCACCGCCGTTGAACACAAACCCGTTTCCGAAATCGCCGCATCGGCAAAGACCGGCCCAGCCACGATGATTCTCTCGGGTCTTGCCGAAGGGCTTGAATCCTCGGTGTGGGGGATTGTGTCCATCGCCGCAACCATCTTTGCGGCCTTTGTGCTATTTCCGGTTCCGTCCATGGCCGCCTACGCCATTGCGCTGACCGGTCTCGGCCTTTTGGCCACCACCGGCTATGTGCTCGCGATGGACACCTATGGGCCGATCTCAGACAACGCTAATGGCATCTTTGAAATGTCCGGTGCGCTGAAGAATCCCGATGGAAGCGAGAACAAAGCCGCGCATCACATCGTTTCGCGACTCGACATGGTGGGCAACACCACCAAAGCGTTGACCAAGGGCTTTGCCATTGCCACGGCGGTCATCGCGGCAGTGGCCCTTTACCGCTCGTTCATAGACACGGTGGCGATGAAGGATGCAGATATTCTGGTGAAGAATATTCAGGTCAATTTGCCTGATGTCTTTGTCGGTTTGCTCATCGGCGGCGCAGTGCCGTTTCTCTTCTCGGCCTTTGCGATTCGCGCGGTGTCGCGTGCGGCGGTGCTGCTTGTGGAAGAAGTCCGGCGGCAATTCCGCACGATTCCCGGAATATGGGAATATACGGGCGTCGGCGAAAAAGGCAGACCCGATTATGCGCGCTGCGTCGCCATCTCCACCGCAGCCGCTCAAAGAGAACTTCTGGGCCCTGGACTTCTGGCCGTCTTCGCACCAATTTTAGTGGGTTTTTGGCTCGGCCCCTATGCGTTAGGAGGTTTTTTGGCGGGAGCGATTCTGGCAGGGCAACTGATGGCCGTTTTCATGGCGAACACGGGCGGCGCATGGGATAATGCGAAGAAGAAGATCGAAGGCGGTTATCTCGGCGGAAAAGGTTCGGACGCTCACAAAGCGGGCGTCATTTGCGATACCGTCGGCGACCCGCTGAAAGACACCGCCGGCCCCGCGCTGAATCCGATGATTAAGGTGATGAATTTGATTTCGATTCTGGTCGCCCCGAGCACCGTGGCGCTGCAACACTCAAGCAGCAAATGGATTATTGTCGTCGTCGCTCTCGCAATTCTGACCGGTGCCATTCTCTTTTCCAAACGCGGGCGTATGGAATCTTCCACCGAAAGCGCAGTCGCCGGAAGTCCTCACTGAGGAATTCAATTCGCGGTGTCGCCCCCGATTCAATCGGGGGTTGCAGCCGACCCACTGACTGCGGGCGGGTCACAGAACCGCCCCTACATTCATCGCCGAGGCGGATCCATCATAGAATACCGCCGAGGCAGATCCCCTGATCTGCCCGGAACGCTTGAGGATTGAATTGTGGCTCGTGTCGTTGCGATAATCATGCTTCTTGTGGCCTTGATGCCGAATCCTTATGGCTATTACATCCTGTTGCGTTGGGTAATCTGTGGTATCTGTGCTTACTATGTTTTTGAAGCTTTGAAAACCAGGAAGCACCCTTGGGCATGGGTCTTCGGCATCGGAGCCATCATCTACAATCCGATATTCCCTCTTCACTTGGGACGCTCGGTTTGGTCAGTGGTGAATATTGCTTCTGTGGTTGTCGTCATCGCCTCCTTTTCTGCTATGAGACAAAAACGGCGAGCTGACGAACAAGGCGAGAAGTAGGAGTCCGCAGGTATGGGCACCGCAATAGCGCATATGCAGACGCCGGAAGAACAAGAATTGGAGAAAAAGCGGGCGGAACTTGCCGTCTTGGAGGAGGAGCTCGCCCAGCGCGAATTGGAGGTGGAAACTCTTGAAGGCGAACTGCGCTCTTTTGAGAGACACTATCTCCGGATGGTAGGTGTCAAGTATGCAGAACTCGACGAAATTGAGGCGCAAATTGCGGAACATCTTGCCAGAGCAAAACCCAAAAATAAGAAAGCGCAAGCAAAAGCGCAAGAAGCCCGCCTCAAAGCCGAAGATTCAGCAGGCGCAACTCAGGACGCCGTTGTCGAAGGTGCGGAGCGGGAGGAGTTCAAGCCCTCCGAGAGTCTCAAGAAACTCTACCGCGAGGCTGCCAAGAGCTTTCATCCAGATCTTACAACCGATGAAGATGAGCGAGAGCGAAGGCACCGGTTTATGGCCGAGGCAAACCAAGCATATCAAGATCGCGACGAAGAGCGACTTCAGGCTATTCTGCGTGAATGGAAAACGAGCCCAGACACAGTTAAAGGTGAGGGTGTAGGTGCCGACTTGGTTCGCACGATACGGAAAATTGCCCAAGTACAAGCGCGCTTATCCGCCATTGACGAACAAATGGAATCGCTCAAGAAATCCGACCTCTATCGGCTCAGAATGAAGGTAATAGCCGCCGAGGAGGATGAACGCGACTTGCTCACCGAAATGGCCGAACAACTCGATGGCGATATCGCCGAGGCAAGAAAGCGGTTGGAGACATTGACTATTTCCAGAGGGGCGCGAGCGTGAACGACAACAATGAGCCAAGAAAGCACAGCCTTGTCCCGACCGGTCCGCGATGGCTAACCAAACCGTCCGCAGAGTTAGTAAAAAGAGGACTGCAATTAGCTGAACGAACTGCCGGAGAGCATGATGCCGAGACTTGGTTCTGGAAGGGCGTGCTCAGCTTCAAGCGGTACGATGAAGCACTTCAGGCCTTTGAAAAGGTCATACAGCTTGAGCCGAACCATGCGGCCGCGTGGAAAAACAAGGGGATGGTGCTTTTCAAGCTTGGGCGTTATGATGAAGCCCTAACAGACTTCGAAAAAGCGATCAAGCTTGCTCCAGACTGGGCGGTCGCCCGGGAAGAGAAGGCATGGGCACTCCACGAGCTTGGCCGCTATGAAGAGGCCCTAAGGACCTATGAAGAAGCTCTACGGGCCTATGAAAAGGAGATCCAGCACGATCCGAACGATGAATTTGCTTGGTCGCGCAAGGGAACGACGCTCTATGCGCTTGGGCGCTACGCCGAAGCCCTTCAGGCCTTTGATAAGGCGGCCCAGCTCGACCCGTACCAAGCTCTCTTCTGGCCGATTGAAAAGGGGGTGTCCCTTCGCAAGCTTGGCCGCCATAGCGAAGCCCTTCAAGTCTTTGAAAAGGCGATCCCGACAGAGACGCGGTACGACTTTCTCGCCTGGAAAGAAAAAGGGGTGACCCTTGACAACCTTGGGCGCTACAATGAAGCCCTTCCTGCCTATGAAACGGCGATCCACCTCAAGCCAGACTTTGCCGAGGCCTGGTTTGGCAAGGGCGTGGCGCTCAAGGAGCTTGGACGCTACGACGAAGCCCTTCAGGCCTTCAAAAAAACGACCCGACTGAAGCCGGACTATGCCGAAGCGTGGTTTGGCATGGGCGAGATGCTGGGCAAGCTTGGAAGGTTAGATGGTTCCCTTCAAGTCTATGAAAAGCTTATCCAACTGCAACCGCACGATGCTCATGCCTGGTATAAGCGAGCGTCCATGCTCTCGCTTCTGGATCTGAAAAAAGTCGCACTCGCGGCGCTAAGCGAAGCAATTGCTCTCGATTCCAACTTTCTGGAAAAGGCGAAAACAGACGCCGACTTCAAGAATCTCTGGAACGACGAGGATTTCAAGAACCTTGTGGAGTGAGCTTCGCGGCAGCGGTAATTGCCATTGCGGGTATGGAGAGCCACAACGGCGTGCATCGAGCGGATTTAGTGCGGGATAATCTCGTAGAAGAGACTCGATTCGTCCACCTCGATGATTCGAGTCTCTGCGTTTAGGTCGGCGCTCAGAGATAAGAATTCGTTCGGGCGCACGGTCGTTGCCGTGAAGCTGTCTTTGCACACGATGACGCCATCGCGCGTCTTCGCATAGTCAATTTCCCCTAAAAGCCCCGCCTCCGACTGCCTCTCGAACCATTCCAAGCGAGCGTCCCAGAATTTGTCGGAATAGCTTGAGAAAAGGACGATTCCGCCTGGCTTCGTGACGCGAATGCTTTCCCGAATCAGCTCTTTCTGATTCACATGGAATGCCGAGATTCCATTCTGGATGCAGACAACGACATCGAAAACCTTGTCACGAAAACCAAGCTGAACCGCATTCATCGCGGCCAAATAGAAATTTGAAATGCCTTGCAATTCGTCTTGAGCAAGTAGCAAACTGGAGAGCGAAGTATCAATCCCGGTAACGCGATGCGCTTTCTTAGCGAGACGAGCGAGCACACGCCCATAGCCGCAACCTAATTCCAGGACGATATCGCTGGGGCGGATTTTCTCGAGAACAAATTCTATTTCCGCATCCAGATACTGCTGAACGCGCGGCGAAGCAATTTCGTAGCAGCGCTTGAGTCTCTCGGCGGAGAGTTTGTCGGCGTAATAATTGCTCATTTGCCTAAATTGCAGTCCAGTTTTGATGAAGCAACCCCCCTTTCATCCCCCCGCAGTGCACTGCGCCCATAGGACTGGACAGAGTGGAGGGGAAAATGGTATATTGAGGGTACGGGAGAAAGGAGCATTCAGATGCCCCGTTCGAAGTACCCTGTCAAGT